>OCTW011594633.1_pt1 | contig 123728 bp, 112 predicted proteins | sample 1539671 | NCBI WGS metagenome assembly OCTW01 (sample SAMN02144230, study PRJEB22623) | gut metagenome | biome: sheep rumen | host: Ovis aries | place: New Zealand | reverse complement strand
AAGTCGCCTAGCCCGGTTTATGGCGCACGACTGGAACTCGTGTATGCGTTAATAGCGCATCGAGGGTTCGAATCCCTCCTTCTCCGCCAGACAGCCGGAACAGTTCTTATTGTTCCGGCTGACCGAAAGGTCATCATCAAAGAATTTTCATCGATCATCCTTTACGGGGGGTCGATGTTTTTTGTTTTACGGACTTGCTAACGGATAGTTTTTCTTGCAGACGACCCATGAACGTAAATCATCCGCCAGTGCACCGAGGGATCAGACTTCTCCTGTAACAAATGACTTTTTATGCAAAAATACTTGAATATACGGGAGAGATATGTTATAATCATAGGTTAGAACCGGATGTCAGCGTATGCTGCAAAGATTAGAGCTGTTAGGGTGATGACTGTGACCGAAACCGAACTTGCTGATGTTTGTATAGATGTGGCAAAGGGGCTTGTGGGCAGCGGAGCTGAGATCTACAGGGTGCGTGAGCACATAAGGAAGATACTGGCTGCCTACTCGTACCCGAATGCCCAGGTGGTTCTGAACCCCGTTGAATGTACTGTCACCCTCCGTGACAGGGGGGGCAGGCCCGTCACCGTGACGGGGGAGCTGCACCCGGGCACCGACCTTGACAAGCTGGGCAAATACATAGATGCGGCAAAATTCATAGCGGACAAGCACCCCGGCTATGATGTGTGCATGAGAAGGCTCTCCTCGGTGGGTGTCCGCCGCAGATACCCAAAGAGGGTGATGTTCGTATCCTCCTTTATCGTGGCTGCCTGCGGTGTGCTGATCCTTGGCGGGACATTCCCGGAGGCAGTGTTTGCAGGGCTGCTTTCGCTCATCGTACAGCTTCTGAGAATGAAGCTGGAGGGCTCTGAGGCCAGCTTTTTCCTTATGTCCTTCTGCTGCTCTGCGGCGGTGTCTGCGGCGGCTGTCATAGTATCCGCCATAGGCTTTGTGGAGCACTATGATCTGCTCATAGTGGGGGGCTGTATGTCGGTAGTCCCTGTCATACCCTTTGTGGACATGATGAGGGAGCTTGTCACCGGGGATACACGCTCCGCCGCCTTAAAGCTCGCCCACCTCATCTTCTCCCTGTGCGGCATTTTCCTTGGGGCGGGGATCGCAGTGGCAGTATCTATAAAGCTTTAGAAATGCATTTTGCCTTTGAAAAGAGGAACATATGGAAACATACGGTATACCCCTGACCTGCCTGTTTGCATTCGGGCTGTCACTGGGATTTGGTTTTCTGCTGAATATCCGCCCTAAGCATATAGCAGTGGCGGCACTGGGGGGGACACTGGGGGAGCTGGTGCTCCTCATGGCACAGACCCACGGCTTTTCGGGGGTGAAATCCGCCTTCGTTGCAGCCGCCTGTACGGTGCTGTACTGCGAGATACTGGCATTTGTGCTCAAAGTTCCCTCCACCATGTACCTGTTTGCAAGCCTTCTGCCCCTGTTCCCTGTAAGCCCCTTCTATCAGACGGTGCTGGCTCTTGTGAACAACGACAAGGATACCTTCATATCAGGGCTTTTTGATGCGGCAGGTATGCTGTGCTCCGTGGGTGCCGGGGTATTTGCGGTATCAGCCCTTGCAAGGCTCTTTGCCTTCCTGTATTACAACTACAGGGACAAGATACGGCACAGCATAAGGGACATATCCTCCTCCCATGACCGTTCCGTCAAGAGGATGTGACTGATGAAGACTGTTGTGATATGTACATCCTCCGATGCCCTTGCGGGCGTGAAAAGGATGCTTGAAGCTGCGGGCATAACCGATGTCACCCGCTGTGACGGGACAGATCCCCGCAGCTTCTGTATGGATAAAGGGTATGAGCTGATAGTATCGGTGCTGCCCTTTGCAGGGGAGCTGGGGCTGAACACCATCGCCTATTTCTGTGCCAATACAAGTGCGGAGCAGGTGGCATTCGTGCCCTCAAAGATATATGATGAGGTGTCCTCAAAGCTGAACGGCCTGAATGTTTCCCTCCTGCCGAAGAACGTGCCCATGTCCATTGCGGTCAATGTCATCAGGAAGGCGGTATCCGTCAAGCAGAGCATGGACATGATACGGGGGGAAAATGACGGCCTGCGCCGGCGGGCGGAGGCTGACCGCCTTATATACCGTGCAAAGTGTATGCTCATAGAGTACCTTAACATGACCGAGGAGGAGGCGCACCGCTATCTGCAGAAGCGGGCGATGGACAGACATTCCCCCATGGAGGAGCAGGCGCTGGAGATACTGAAAACATATCAGCGGTAGTTAGGCAGTATGTTAAAAAATATCCGTGTATATTTTGAACTTTGTGTTAATTGCTTGATTTTATGGATAAACTATGGTATAATCAATTAGTTATGGGGTTTTTGCTGTAAGAGCAGAACCTTCAGGAGCTTGGGACGGAAATGACCAACGACAAACGATAGGGTGATTTTAATGATAAAGAGCATGACAGGCTTCGGGAGAGCGAGTGAGGTCATGAACGGCAGGGAGATAACCGTCGAGCTGCGTTCTGTGAACCACAGGTATTTTGAGCTCACCTCCCGTGTGCCCAGAAATATGGGCTTTCTTGAGGAAAGGCTCAAAGGCTACATGAACGGCCGCATAGGCAGGGGCAAGGTAGAGCTTAATGTGACGGTAAACACCATCTCAGCCCAGGATATGACCGTGACCGTGAATATGCCTGCGGCAAAGGCATATGTGGATGCCCTTCGTGAGGCGGGGGATGCCCTTTCTGTTACGGATGACCTCACCCTTTCATCCATTATGCGGCTGCCGGATATATTCACCGTGAAGAAAAACGAAGCGGATGAGGAAAGCATCTGGACTGATGTGAGGGCAGTTGCTGACAAGGCTGTTGCAGGCTTTATCGCCATGCGTGAGCGTGAGGGGGAGCGGCTCCGGGAGGACATTCTGGAGCGCCTTGACGTTATCGAGCGGCAGGTAGGGGAGATAGAAAGGCTTTCTCCCGCTGCCGTGGAGGAATATCACAGCAAGCTGTACGCAAGGCTTTCGGAGCTGCTTGCGGACAGGGACATCGACGAGAGCCGCATCGTCACCGAGGCTGCCATATTTGCGGACAAGACCGCCGTGGCTGAGGAGACCGTGCGTCTGCACAGCCACATCAGACAGCTTACGGAAATGCTTGACAGCGACGAGGCTGTGGGCAGGAAGGCAGACTTTCTTGTGCAGGAATTCAACCGTGAGGCCAACACCATCGGCTCCAAGGCTCAGGACATCGCCATCACCCGCCTTGTGGTGGATATGAAGAGCGAGATAGAGAAGATAAGAGAGCAGATACAGAACGTGGAATGACACGGTGAGTATATGGAATTTATCGAGATAGGCTTCGGGAATGCTGTTTCGGCAGCGCATCTGCTGTGTGTCACTGATCCGGATTCTGCCCCCATAAAGCGTGTGGTGCAGGATGCAAAGGACAGAGGGATGCTCATAGATGCCACCTACGGCAAGAAGACAAAGAGCGTGCTCATTATGGACAGCGACCATGTGGTGCTGTGCGCCCTTTCCCCCCAGACGGTGACAAAGCGTACCGACGGGGAATGACAGGGCAGAGCGTGACAGGAGTATAGTATGGATAAAGGACTTTTGATAGTGGTTTCTGCGCCCTCCGGGTGCGGAAAGGGAACGCTGCTCGAGGCGGCAGGGAAAAGGCATGACTTTGCCCTGTCCGTGTCCGCCACTACCCGTGCCCCCAGACCGGGGGAGCAGGAGGGCGTGAGCTACTACTTCAAAACAAGGGAGCAGTTCGAGGAGCTCATCGCCGCTGACGGCCTGCTGGAGCACGCCGAGTATGTGGGCAACTACTACGGCACCCCCAGGGAGCCTGTGGAGCGCCACCTGAACGAGGGGCGGGACGTTATCCTGGAAATCGAGGTACAGGGTGCCATGCAGGTGAAAAAGCGCTGCCCCGAGGCAGTGCTGGTGTTTATACTGCCCCCCTCTGTGGAAACACTGCGCCACCGTCTGCAAAAAAGGGGCACAGAGTCCGCTGAGGTCATAGAGCAGCGTGTAAAGGCTGCCGAGACCGAGCTTGAAATGGCAAGGTACTACGATTATACAGTAGTTAATGATGATCTTGACAAAGCCGTTGACGATTTCCTTGGGGTCATTGAAGCCGCAAGGGAAAAGGTCAGAGGCAGGAAGTAAAGGAGAAGATTATTATGATGTTAAAACCCTCTATGGCACAGCTTGCCATACATGATGAAAGCTATTACTCCGTAGTTGCGGGGATAGCCAAGCGTGCAAGAGAGATAACCGAGGAGGAGGAAAGGGATCACATAGTATCCGATGAAAAGCCTGTGAAGAAGGCTGTGGACGAGTTCTACGAGAGAAAGTACACCATCGTGGAGGATCCTTCCGTAAAGCCCGGCAAGTCCACTGAGAGCACCATCTGAGGTGAAGACAGTCTGCGTAGGCGTGAGCCTGGCGGCATTTTCCTTTGATATGCCCTATACCTATGCCGTGCCGGAAGGGCTTGACGTGCTGCCCGGTGAGCGGGTGGTGGTGCCCTTTGGCAGCGGCGACAGGCGGCGCATAGGCATCGTGCTGTCACGGGGGGAGTCTGACGGCGGGGATCTCAAGGAGATAAGCGCCGTAATAGACGAGGAGCCCATACTCAATGCGGAACAGCAGGAGCTGCTCCTGCGCATCAGGGACACCACCATGTGTACCTATTACGAGGCGTTCAGGGCGCTGATACCTCCGGGGCTGGGAATGGAGCTTCGCTTCACCTATGATCTGAAGAAAAAGCCCACAAAGGGGCAGGTGTCAGACAGGGCGTACAGACTGTATCTCTCTGCGGCGGCTGCTGAAAACAGGAACGAGGCTGATGCCCTGCTTGCAAGCGACAGGAAAGGCACAAGGGAGCTTGCTGAGGGCGGCTTTGTGGAGGAAACGGACATCACCCGCCAGCGCATAGCCGACAAGACCATAACTATGGTGAGCCTTGCCCCGGGCTATGAGGATAAGAAAGCCACTCCCAAGCAGGAGGCTGTGATACGCCTCCTTGAGGAGGAGGGCACCGCATCCGTAAAGGAGATATGCTATTTTACCGGGTGCTCTGCGGAGCTTATAAGGCGCATGGCTAAAAACGGGCTGTGCGAGCTTTCCGAGGAGCGCCAGAGCGTAAAAAAGCAGGATATTGCCGTATCCTCATCCCTTGATGATGTGGAGCTGAGTGAGGAGCAGGAAAAGGTATTCAGGGGGCTTTGTGCCCTTGCTGACAGCGGCAGCTCACAGTGCGCCCTGCTCTACGGGGTCACAGGGAGCGGCAAGACCCTTGTGTTTGTAAAGCTGATAGAGTATGTGATAAACTCGGGGCGGCAGGTAATACTGCTCATACCCGAAATATCACTGACACCCCAGACGGTGGAGAGGTTCACATCCCTCTTCGGGGACAAGGTGGCTGTTATGCACAGCGGCCTGTCCATGTCCCAAAGGGCTGATGAATACCGCCGTGCGAAGGAGGGGCTGTGCCGCATAGTCATAGGCACAAGGAGCGCAGTCTTTGCCCCTCTTGACAGAATAGGCCTCATAATAGTTGATGAAGAGGGGGAACGCACCTACAAATCAGGGCAGAACCCCCGCTACAACGCAAAGGAGATCGCCGCCATGCGGTGCGGCTATCACAAGGGGCTGCTGCTGTTTGCATCTGCTACCCCCTCTGTTGAGACATCCTACCTTGCATCCACAGGGAGGATACGCTCCTTTGCCCTTACAAAGCGTTATTCGGGGAACCCTCTTCCCCGTGTGAATATTGTGGACACCGCAGGGCTGAAAAATAATTTCAGCGACGAGCTTATATACGAGGTGCGGGAACGCCTGAAGCGTGGGGAGCAGTCCATACTCCTGCTAAACCGCCGGGGCTTTCACACCTATGTCACCTGCCTTGACTGCAGGGAGACCCAGAAATGCCCCAACTGCAGCGTGGCGCTTACCTATCACAGAGCCAATCACAGGCTGCTGTGCCATATGTGCGGATACAGCGCCCCCTTAGCGCCTGTGTGTCCCCTTTGCGGAGGGAAGACCCTTGAATTCACGGGGGCAGGCACACAGAAGATAGAGGACGAGCTTGCGGAGTTTTTCCCAAATGCCCGCATACTCCGCATGGATGCGGATACCACCTACTCCCGCTGCTCCTATGAAAAGCAGTTCACAGCCTTTCTTAACGGGGAATATGACATTATGGTAGGCACACAGATGATAGCAAAGGGGCTTGATTTCCCCAATGTTACCCTTGTGGGTGTGGTGAGCGTTGACAGATCCCTGTATGCGGGGGACTTTCGCAGCTATGAAAAGACATTCTCCCTTATAACCCAGGTGGTAGGGCGCAGCGGCAGGGCGGACAAGCCCGGCATGGCACTGATACAGACTGCAATGCCCGACCATTACGTTATCCGCCTTGCAGGGGAGCAGAACTACCCGGAATTTTACAGGCAGGAGCTTGCCACCCGCAAAGCCCTCATATATCCCCCCTTCTGTGATATATGCGTGGTGCTTTTCACAGGGCTGGAGGATGACAAAGTGCAAGGCGGTGCCACGGAGTTTACAAAGCACCTTGTGGACGGTCTGCGGGAGCATGGAAGGTCGATGCCCGTAAGGATATACGGCCCCGCAAAGTGTAATGTGGAGCGGATAAACGCCCGCTACCGCTACCGCACCATAATCAAGTGCCGCAACAACAGGGAGTTCCGTGAGTACCTTGGCAAGGTGCGCACAGATATGGCAAAGCATCCCTGTATGCGTGATGTGAGCGTGACAGTGGATGTCAACGGGGACATACCCTGATAGGTGATAGGGATTATGGTGCTAAGGGTTAGAAGAAAGTGAATAAACAGATAGCTTTGCGCTCTCTACCAGAGCTGTTGATAAAGCATTGTTTGGATGAAAGGATAGTTATGGCGATCAGGAATATATATCTGGACGGAGATCCCATTCTGCGCAAGAAGTGCAGACCTGTGGAGAAATTTGATGAGAAGCTGGCGACCCTCATCGACGATATGCATGAGACCCTTGACAAAGCTGATGGGGCAGGCCTTGCCGCACCCCAGGTGGGCATATGCAGAAGGCTGTTTATCATGCACATAGACCATGAGGACGGCACACAGGACAGGGTAGAGGCTGTAAACCCCGAGATCATCGCCCAGAGCGGGGATCAGTACGTGCTTGAAGGGTGTCTTTCCATACCCGACAAGTGGGGCTATGTTGACCGCCCGGAAAAGGTGACCCTGCGTGCATACGACCGTGAGGGCAATGTATGGGAGCGTGAATTCGAGGGGCTTGGGGCACAGTGTGCTGCCCACGAGAGCGCTCACCTTGAGGGAGAGCTTTTCACCGATATTGCAAAGGAGATACTCACCCCCGAACAGCTCAAGGCTATGCAGGAGGAAGGTTCAGGCGGCAAACGCAGAAGAAAGGGCAGGAGATAAGCCTTTGAGGAATGTCAGCGGAGCGCAGCTTGCAGAGAACAGATCCTGATGAAAAGTATGTGAGAAAATGAATATGATATATATGGGCACTCCGGATTTTGCGGTGCCGTCACTTAAAGCGCTTATAGATGCGGGGGAAAATGTCACCGCTGTGTTTACCCAGCCCGACAAGCCCCAGGGGAGGAAGATGAAGCTGACTCCTCCACCTGTAAAGGTATGTGCCGAGGAAAAGGGCATACCTGTGTATCAGCCTGTCAGCCTTAAAAAGGGCGAGGATGCCCGGAGGGCTTATGATATAATAAAGGATATGTCCCCTGAGCTTATCGTGGTGGCGGCATACGGGAAGATACTCCCCCCGGAGATACTTTCCCTGCCTAAATACGGCTGTATCAACGTCCATGCGTCGCTGCTGCCTGCATACAGAGGGGCAGGACCCATACAGTGGAGCATCATAAACGGCGAGAGCCGCACTGGTGTGACCACCATGCAGATGGCAGAGGGGCTTGACACCGGGGATATGCTGGTGTCCAAGGCGGTAGATATTATGCCTGATGAAACGGCTGATGAGCTCCACGACAGGCTTTCCGTCCTTGGGGCGCAGGTGCTCCTTGAAACCATAGCCCAGCTCAAGGAGGGGAGACTTTCCCCTGTAAAGCAGGACGATGCCCTTTCAAGCTATGCTCCCATGCTTTCAAAGGAGCTGTCACTTATAGATTTCAGCAAGCCCGCAAAGGCGGTGCATGACCTGATAAGGGGGCTGTCCTCATGGCCCTGCGCCATTGCCGAGATAGAGGGGCGCAGGCTGAAGGTATACCGCAGCCACCTGGAGGAAGGTCACTATGACCTGCCGGCGGGTACTGTATGCGACAGGGAGCGCTTCACCGTGGTCTGCGGAGACGGGGGTGCGGTCACCTTCCTTGAGGTGCAGGCATCGGGAGGCAAACGCATGAGCACGGCGGATTACCTGAGAGGTAACAGGCTGTGACAGGCAGAGAGGCGGCTTACAGGCTCATAGTCCGCATGGAGGACGGCGCCTATTCAAACCTTGCGGGGAGTGCCGTGCAGGGTCTTGATGAACGTGAGAGAGCATTCGCCCAGAGGATCGCATGGGGTGTGGTACAACGACGGCTGACACTTATGCATATCCTGCGTGCCTACTCGAAGCGTGAGCCGGAAAGACTTGACAAAGAAGTCAGGATATCCCTTCTTATGGGGCTGTATCAGATATATTACATGGATGTGCCCGACAGTGCGGCAGTCAATGAGAGCGTAAAGCTGGTGAAAAAGCTGGGGAAGACCTCCGCATCGGCTGCTGTAAACGGTATCCTGCGCTCCGTCCTGCGTGACGGCAAGCCCATACCTCCCGCAAGGGATGATATGGAAGCCCTTGAAGTCAGATATTCCGTGCCGGAGGAGCTTATCCGCTGTGTCATGGAGGGGTACGGCAAAGACAATGCCCTTATCTGGCTTGAAAACAGCGCAGCAGAGCAGAAAACGGCTCTGCGTGCCGTGAATATCTCCCCGGAGGACTTGGCGGCACAGCTTGGAGCATACGGCGCAAAAACAGGACCTGTCCCCGACTCTGTCATATGTGACAGGGGCGATGCGGTGACAGACAGGCTCTTTGACGAAGGTGCCTTTTACGTTCAGGGGCTGTCATCACAGGTGTGCGCACTTTCAGTTGACCCGAAGCCGGGTGAGTGTGTGCTTGACATATGCGCTTCCCCCGGGGGCAAGTCATTCACAATGGCAGGCCTTATGGAGGGGAGAGGAGAGATCATCTCCTGCGATCTGCATCCTAAGCGGGTGCGGCTCATAGAGCAGGGTGCAAAACGGCTTGGAATAGACATGATCAGGGCTGTCTGCAATGACGGCACGGTTCACAGCGAGTCCCTGCCCATGGCAGACAGAGTGCTGTGCGATGTTCCCTGCAGCGGGTACGGAGTAATCTCCTCAAAGCCTGAGATACGCTATAAGCCCCTTGATAATATAAAGTCCCTGCCTGATGTGCAGTACCGCATACTGGAGACCTCCGCCGGATATGTAAAGCCCGGGGGAGTGCTGGTATATTCCACCTGCACGGTGAACCGTGCTGAGAATGAGGATGTGACACAGAGATTTCTCTCCTGCCACCCCGAATTTGAAAGGGATGCGGTGCCACAGTACCTTGCGGACATATACGGCTTTGAATATGAAAAAACTATCTTTGCCCCCGGATATGACGGATTCTACATCTGCCGCATGAAACGGGTGAGGTAAGTACAGGAAAGGTGGTGTCAGCCATGGAACGGAAGGATATCCTCTCTCTGAGCTTTGAGGAATTGTCAGGTGTAATAGAGGAAATGGGGGAGAAGAAATTCCGTGCGAAGCAGATCTTTTCATGGCTGCACTGCAAGAAGGTCTCGGATTTTTCCCAGATGACCGATATTTCTCTGTCATTACGCACAAAATTGGGAGAAAAATATTGTATAAATAGCCTAAAAATTGTCAGAAGGCTTGAATCCAAGAGGGATAATACGTTAAAATACCTGTGTGAGCTTGAAGACGGCAACCATATCGAGTGTGTGCTCATGGAATATCACCACGGCAACAGCATATGCATATCAACGCAGGTAGGGTGCAAGATGGGCTGTACCTTCTGTGCCTCTACCATTGCAGGCTACAGGAGAGATCTCACTGCCGGTGAGATGCTGTCCCAGGTGTACCGCATAGAGGACAACAGCCACAGGCACATAGACAGCATAGTGCTCATGGGAATAGGGGAGCCTCTTGACAATTTTGACAATACCTGCCGCTTCCTTGACAACATAAGCGATGCCAGGGGGCGGGGCATGAGCCTGAGACACGTTTCTGTGTCCACCTGCGGTATAGTCCCAAGGATACGGGAGCTTGCGGAGAAAAAATACGGTATTACCCTTTCTGTGTCCCTGCACTGCCCTGACAATGAGGGGCGCAGCCGTATAATGCCTGTGAACAGGCGCTATGATATAGATGAGCTCATGAAGGCCTGTCGGGAATACACCGACGCCACAGGGCGGAGGATATCCTTTGAATATGCGGTGATGAACGGTGTCAACGATTCAAGGGAGGATGCAAAGAAGCTGTACGGCCTGCTCAAAGGCTTTATGTGCCATGTGAACCTCATCCCGGTGAATGAGGTAAAGGAAACGGAATACAAAGCGGACAGGCACAGCGTTGAGGTGTTTGCGAAAATGCTTTCAGACTACGGGCTGAATGTGACTGTAAGGCGCACCTTGGGCGCAGATATAGATGCAGCCTGCGGGCAGCTCAGAAGAGAGTATGAGATATAGCCCACGGGCTTTGAGTACACTATACGTTGTATAGAGGGTGACCAATGATGAATGTATACTACCATACCGATATCGGCAATGCACGCAGCGAGAATCAGGACAGCTTTGCGTCCGTGGTTCTTGAGGATGCATTGTTTGCAACGGTGTGCGACGGGATGGGCGGATCCAATGCGGGCAGCGAAGCAAGCCGCCGTACAGCGGATCTGATAGCGGACAAGGTGCAGAAGACCTACAGCACCCAGTATGATGCCAATCATATCCGCAATATGCTCATAGCAGCCGTGCAGACTGCAAATGCCGTGGTATATGACTTAGGGCTGTCTGTGCCTGAATGGGAGGGCATGGGCACCACCTGTGTGGCAGCATTTGTCAGGGGGAACACCGCCCATGTGGTGAATGTGGGGGATTCAAGGCTCTACCTTGTCTCCCATGAGATAACCCAGGTCACAAAGGATCATTCCATGGTCATGAGAATGTATGAAAACGGGGATATCACCCGTGATCAGATAAAGAACCACCCCAAGCGCAACGTGATAACCCGTGCTGTGGGTGTGGCGGAGGATGTGGATCCTGACTACTTTGAGGTGGAAATGCCGGAGGGATCGGCATTGCTGCTGTGCTCGGACGGGCTGTACAACTACTGTGACGAAGGGGTGATGTTCTACACCGTAAAGCATACCGACCCCGAACTTGTCCCCGAAAAACTTGTAAAAACCGCCCTCGAAAACAACGGGAGCGATAATATAACGGCTATGCTTATCAAGTAAGCCGCTTTTGGAGTGAAGTAAAGCGATGGATAAATACATCGGCAAGAAACTCGACGGCCGCTATGAAATTACCGAGCTTATCGGCATAGGCGGCATGGCAGAGGTCTACAAGGCTGTTGACCTTCATGAAGACAGGACTGTTGCCGTAAAGATCCTGAAGGATGAATACGCCGACAATGACGACTTTGTAAGGCGTTTCCGCAATGAGTCCAAGGCGATAGCGGTGCTCAGTCACCCGAATATCGTCAAGATATACGACGTGGGCTTTACCGAGAAGATACAGTTCATAGTCATGGAGTATATTGACGGCATAACCCTGAAGGAGTTCATGGAGCAGCAGGGAGTGCTGAGATGGAAGGATTCCGTGCACTTTATCATTCAGGTGCTCAGGGCTCTTCAGCACGCCCACGACAGGGGAATAGTCCACAGGGACATAAAGCCCCAGAACATCATGCTGTTCTCCGACGGCACCATCAAGGTCATGGACTTCGGCATTGCACGCTTTGCCCGTGAGGAGGGCAAGACCATATCCGACAAGGCAATCGGCAGCGTACACTACATCAGCCCGGAGCAGGCAAGGGGCGACATCACCGACGAAAAGAGCGACATCTATTCCGTGGGCATCATGCTGTATGAGATGCTCACAGGTGTAAAGCCCTTTGACGGGGATTCCCCCATACAGATAGCCCTGCAGCATATGCAGCAGGAGCCGAAGCCTCTCAGGAAGATAAACGACACCATACCCGAGGCGCTTGAGACCATAGTGCTCAGAGCCATGCAGAAGGATGCCTCAAAGCGCTATCAGTCCGCATCGGAGATGATAAAGGACATAGAGGAGTTCAAGAAGAACCCGGATATCGTCTTTGAGTACGACATCGCCCGTGACGAGGGCAGCGGCACCAAGTACTTTGACAAGGCAAAGCTGCCGGGCAAGGACGAGGGAAACGGCAAAAAATCACCTTCCCGCAGAAAGGCTGAGGATCCCCCTGCAAGGAAAAAGCGGGAGGAGCCGGAGGATGAGGACGATGACGACGAGGATGAGGAGGAAGAGGTATCAAAGTCCTCATACTTTGTGGTGGCTCTCACAGCCATAACCGCAGCCATATTCATCATTGCAGCCATATTTGTGGCAGGCGTGCTCATAAAGGAGTTTGGCAATACCTCCACGAGCACACAGGCTATGGTGAGCCTTGTGGGGCATGATTACAACGAGTGCCGCAGTCTTTATGCAGACTACTTCGAGCTGGTAAAGGAAAGCGAGAAGTATTCCTCCGAATACCCGGCAGGTACTATAATCTCCCACACTCCCAAGGAGGGCTCACAGATAATCGTGGGCTCCACACAGGTAAAGGCAGTCGTCAGCAAGGGACCCCAGATGGTGAATATCCCCAATGTGTATTCCCTTGAAGCGAACACTGCCACCAGCATGATAGAGGATGCGGGGCTCAAATACACCCTTGTGATGGACTTCAACGAAAGCGTTGAGGAGAACCATGTAATCCGCACGGAGCCTGAGAGAAACTCCGAGGCGGAGCTGGGCTCCAACGTGGTCATATATGTATCTCTGGGCGCAGAGGTCTATGATGTGGTAATGCCCGATGTAGTGGGTATGCAGGTGGTAGATGCCACAAGAGAGCTGGAGGGCAAGGGCTTTACAGTCATCGCACTGTCCCAGGACTCCGTTGAGGAGGAGAATGCGGTAATCAACCAGTCCATCCCCCACCTTACCGAGGACGGGCAGGTGAATATCGTAAATCCCAAGCAGACTGTCACCATAACATATTCCTCCGGCAAGGTACCCATGTCCAAGGTGAACATCACCATAGCCATCCCTGAGAACGTACAGGGACAGGCTACCTTCAACGCCTATGTAAACGGCAATCTTGCAGGCCAGCAGTCCTTTGACAACATAGGCTATGCAGGAGCTACCATCAATATCGAGGTAGAGGGCAAGGACACCCAGAAGGTTGTACTTGAAACTGTGGGTGCAGACGGTCATGCCCATAAGTTGGGAGAATTCAACGTAGACTTCAACACCAAGACCGTAAGCCAGATGGAATACGACACCGGTATGTTAAAGACCCTTTACGGCATCCCGGAGGAGACTACCGTCACCGAAGCCACCACACGCCGCCCAAGGACGGATACCGCTCCTTCCGATACAGGCTTTGTAGATCCCGCTGACCAGTACTATAACAGGGACGGCGGCAATGACACCGACTGGTGGGAAGAGATAACAGAGGGCAGATAAAAGCCGCTTCTGATACTGCAAGGTGCAGGGCATGACCCTGCACTTTGTGTATATGCCTATGGTATCACAACATAAAGGAAGACCTATGAACGGACTTATACTTGATTCACTTGGGGGTATCTTCACTGTTGAAACAGAGGAGGGTACTGTTGAGGCAAAGGCGAGAGGTGTGTTCCGCAACAAGGGGCTCACACCCGTGGCAGGAGACCGCTGCGTGGTGGAGGAGGGGCTTATCACAGAGCTTCTCCCCCGCAAAAACAGCCTTATCCGTCCGCTCCTTGCAAACCTTGACGTGTGCGTTTTCGTGGTGTCCACCACAGAGCCCGCCCCGGATATGCTCCTGCTGGATAAATTCATCGCCGTGTGCGAATACAAGGACATAGCCCCCTGCATAGCCCTTACCAAGGTGGATCTGAAGGAAAATCCCCTTATACCGGAGGTCTACCGCAGGGCGGGGATCCCTGCGGTGATATGTGACTATGAAACAGGGGGAGGCATTGAGGAGATAAAGGAGCTTGTCAGGGGGAAGATATGCGCCTTTACAGGCAATACAGGGGCAGGCAAGTCAACACTTCTCAATCACCTTGCCCCCCAGCTGTCCCTGGAGACCTCCCACATCAGCCGCAAGCTGGGCAGAGGGCGGCACACCACCCGTGTTTCAAGGCTGTATCCCCTTTTCGGGGGATATGTGGCTGATACTCCCGGCTTTTCCACCTTTGATACCATGCAGTATGCGGTGATACACAAGGAGGAGCTTGCCATGTGCTTTCGTGAATTTGACCAATTCACGGGGAAATGCCGCTTCTCCGACTGCACCCACACAAAGGAAAAGGGCTGTGAGATAATAGCAGCCGTGGAGGCGGGGGAGATAGCCAAAAGCCGCCATGACAGCTATGTGACCATGTTTGAAGAGGCTAAGCGCATAAAGGACTGGGAGATATGATCTGTGTGATAATAGCGGGGGGCGAGTGCGGCAAAGTGCACATCCCCACTGATGCCTTCGTCATAGCCGCAGACAGCGGCTATGCCCGCTGCATGGAGCAGGGGATAGCCCCTCACCTTGTCATAGGGGACTTTGACAGTCTGGGCTATGTGCCTGAGGGCAAAAACGTTGTCACCGTGCCTGTACGCAAGGATGATACGGATATGATGCTTGCGGTAAAGGCGGGCTTTGACAGGGGCTGCGGTGAATTCCTCCTGTACGGGGGCACCGGGGGCAGACGGCTCTCCCACACCATGGCAAATATCCAGACTCTTTCCTATATACGCTCCCGAGGGGGTACAGGGACCCTCTTCTTTGAGGGAGGCTATGCCTGTATCCTTGCAGCAGGGGAGCACCGCCCCAAAGTATATCCCGGGGGCTATATATCCTTGTTTGCCCTGTCAGACACGGCACAGGTGAGCCTTTCCGGCTTTGCATATGAGGGTGATGTTACCCTTGAAAGGCATTTCCCTTTAGGTGTCAGCAACGTCCCCCTTGCCGATGCGCCGCTTGTCAAGGTACACAGCGGAGAGGTGCTTGCTGTGGCTGAGGAGAGGGACGGGACTCAAAGCCGTTGAAAAGCGGTAAAAATCAACAGGAAACGATGTAACGGCTTTTTTGTATATATTACCTATTGAAAAAGGCATTGCGATATAGTATAATGGATAGGTATGATAGCCAAAGTGTGCATGAACGGTCATGGGAGGCTTTTGGCACCTGTGGACCTGTGTACAGCACAGGCAGTTTAGGAGGATGAACATGATCCCTGTCATAAGTAAGGAAGACTTTGAGGAGAAACTTCGCACCGAGCTTCAGGTAGAATTCAATGTGACCCCCGTGGATGCATCGGATAACCAGATCTACAAGGCCATGTCTGCGGTAGTGGTGGAGCTTCTCCGTGCAAAGAGAAGGAAATTCCGCCATCAGGTACATTCCAAGGGGAAAAAGGAGGTATACTACCTCTCCATGGAATTCCTCATGGGCCGTTCCCTCAAATCAAGCCTTTATAACCTTGAGATAAACAGCATCGCCGAGGAGATCCTTGCCAAGTGGGATGTGAATATCGACAGGATATATGAATATGAACCCGATGCAGGCCTTGGCAACGGCGGTCTGGGAAGACTTGCCGCCTGCTACCTTGACGGCCTTGCAACTGACGGGTATGCCGCTATGGGCTACTCCATCTGCTATGAGTACGGCATATTCAAGCAGAAGCTGGATGAGGGCTGGCAGACCGAGCTCCCCGATAACTGGCTCCCCGGCGGTGAAAGCTGGCTGGTGCCCAAGACTGACAAGTCCATTGAGGTACACTTTGACGGGGAAATGGTGGAAAACTGGGAGGGTCAGTACCATACCGTAACACACAAGAATTACAGCACAGTGCTTGCTGTGCCCTATGATATGTATGTCCCCGGGTACGACAGCGAAGGTGTCTCCGTGCTGAGACTGTGGCAGGCAAAGGCACCCTCCTTTGATATGACCAAGTTCAATCAGGGGGACTATGTTAATGCCCTCTCCCAGAATACCGTGGCACAGGCCATATCCAAGGTGCTCTATCCCAATGACAACCACCTTGAGGGCAAGAGCCTGAGATACCGTCAGCAGTATTTCCTGTGTGCGGCATCCGTAGGTGATATAGTAAACCGTCACATGGCTGTCTACGGTACTCTGGACAACCTCCACGAGAAGATAGCCATACACATAAACGACACCCATCCCACACTTGCCATCCCCGAGCTCATGCGCATTCTCCTTGATGACTGCGGCTACAGCTGGGAGAAGAGTTGGTACATCGTCACCAATACCTTTGCCTACACCAACCATACCGTTATGGCGGAGGCGCTGGAGAAGTGGGACTGCAATCTGGTCAACCAGATAACCCCGAGAATATTCAACATCATCTGCGAGATCAACCGCCGCTACTGTGCGGAGGTGCTGGAGCGCACCTGCGATGAGGGCAAGGTATCACGTATGTCCATCATCCAGAACAATCAGGTGCATATGGCTCTGCTGTGCGTATGTGCATCCCACAGCGTAAACGGCGTTTCCAAGCTCCATTCCGAGATAATCAAGCAGGATGTGTTCGCAAACGAATACAACTACACTCCCCACAAGTTCCAGAACGTCACAAACGGCATAGCTTACAGGCGCTGGCTCCTGCAGTCCAATCCCGGGCTCACAGCTCTGCTTGAGGACACTATCGGCGGGGAGTTCAAGAAGAATGCCTTTGAGCTTGCAAAATTTGCTAAGTTTGAAAACGACAAGGAAGTGCTTGACAGACTGGCAAAGATCAAGAAGGAGAACAAGCAGCGCTTTGCCAAGTATGTAAAGCAGAACTACGGCAGGGTGCTTGACACTGATTCCATCTTTGACGTTCAGCTCAAGCGTCTGCATGAATACAAGAGGCAGAACCTCAATGCCCTCAACATCCTTGCGGAATATAATCTGCTCCGTGAGGATCCCCGCAGGGAATTCGTTCCCAAGACCTATATCTTCGCTGCAAAGGCGGCTCCCGGCTACTACCTTGCTAAGCAGATAATCAAGATGATATGGGCACTGGGGGAGGAGATACGCAAGGATCCCGTCATCAGCAAGAAGCTGCAGGTAATATTCCTTGAAGACTACTGCGTATCCCTTTCAGAGCTGCTGATGCCAGCTGCGGAGGTATCCGAGCAGATATCCCTTGCAGGCACCGAGGCATCCGGCACAGGCTGCATGAAGCTCATGCTCAACGGCGCCCTTACCCTTGGCACACTTGACGGCGCAAACATAGAGATACGTGAGCAGACAGGGGCTGAGAACATCTTCATCTTCGGTATGACCGCAGAAGAGGTGCTTGCAAAGAAGGCTCAGGGCTACCGTCCCGAGGATTACTACAACAACAATGACACCATACGCCATGCAATAGACAAGATGTATGCAGGGCTCAACGGGTGCAGCTTTGAGGAAGTGGCAAATGCTCTCAAGTTCAAGGATCCCTACATGGTATTTGCTGATTTCGATGCATACCAGTCCGCACAGCAGTATGTGACCGAGTGCTACAAGGACAAGGAAAAGTGGAACCGTATGTCCCTGCACAACATCTCCGCATCCGGAATGTTCTCCGCAGACCGTGCAGTTGACGAGTATGCAAGAAATATATGGAGACTCACCAAGTAACGCAAGCAATAACCTTTAATGAAAGGATGTATTAATATGGCAGGTTTAAACAAGGTATCCGTAGATGACATCAACGTAAAGGGCAAGAAGGTGCTCGTAAGAGTAGACTTCAACGTGCCCCTGAAGGACGGCGTCATCACCAACGACAACCGCATCACTGCGGCTCTCCCCACAATCAAGAAGCTCATTGCCGACGGCGGCAAGGTAGTTCTCTGCTCTCATCTGGGCAAGCCCAAGAACGGCCCTGAGGCAAAGTTCTCCTTAAAGCCTGCTGCTGACAGACTGGCTGAGCTCCTCCCCGGCACTAAGGTCACCTTTGCTGCTGATGACGAGGTTGTAGGCGCAAATGCAAAGGCTGCTGTGGCTGCAATGGGTGAAGGGGACATCGTAGTTCTGGAAAACACCCGTTTCAGAGGTGCTGATGAGACCAAGAACGGCGAGAACCTTTCCAAGGAGCTGGCAGATCTGGTTGACGGTCAGGTATTCGTTATGGATGCCTTCGGCTCCTCCCACAGAGCTCATGCCTCCACCGCAGGCGTTACAAAGTTTGTCAAGGAGACTGCTGTGGGCTACCTTATGATGAAGGAGATCCAGTATCTGGGCAATGCGGTTGAGGATCCCGTAAGACCCTTCGTTGCAATTCTGGGCGGCGCAAAGGTAGCTGATAAGCTCAACGTTATCTCCAACCTCCTTGAAAAGTGCGATACCCTCATCATCGGCGGCGGTATGGCATACACCTTCCTGAAGGCACAGGGCAAGGAAGTAGGCACCTCCCTCGTTGACGACGAGAAGATAGATTACTGCAAGGAAATGATGGCAAAGGCTGAGAGCCTTGGCAAGAAGCTGCTGCTCCCTGTTGACACAGCAGTTGCTGCATCCTTCCCCGATCCCATTGACGCTGAGATCTCCGTAGAGTACCTCGATGCCGACAAGCTCCCCGCTGACAAGATGGGTCTTGACATCGGTCCCAAGACACAGGCACTCTTCGCAGAGGCTGTAAAGTCTGCAAAGACCGTCGTATGGAACGGTCCCATGGGCGTATTTGAGAACCCCGTTCTTGCAAAGGGTACTATCGCTGTGGCACAGGCACTTGCTGATACAGATGCTACTACTATCATCGGCGGCGGCGACTCCGCAGCGGCTGTTATCAGCCTGGGCTTTGCTGACAAGATGTCCCACATTTCCACCGGCGGCGGCGCATCCCTTGAATACCTGGAGGGCAAGGTACTTCCCGGCGTGGCTGTTATAGCTGACAAGTAAAGCCAGAACATGATCGCATTACAGGCAACAGGCTATGCTTGTTGCCTGCTTGCTGATTGATTGCTTTTCTCCTTTAGAAAAGAAGTGTATTTATGATTATCCATGATTATAAGATAGATGACTGCAAGAACTGCGATTTTTCCAATTCCAAGGTGGAGGATTCCAAGTTCTGTGCAACCACCGTGACCTCCTGCGATATGTCAGAGATGACCATATCAAAGAGCAACCTATATTCCCTCCAGCTGGAGAACTGCCTTATAGATGATGGCTCCATAAGGAATGCGGGGATGGAGAGAGCTACCTTTGACGATGTATCCATGTCAAGCCTCACTATGTCCAACGGGGATATCATCAGGGGACAGTTTGATTCAGTGGATCTGTCAGGTGCAAAGTTCACCGGCTGCGACCTTTCCGGAGCGGAGATATCGAATTGCAGGCTTGACAATCTCTCCATCAAGTCCAGCCAGGTATCGGGGGTAACAATAGACGGCATACCCCTGAAGGAGCTGCTTGAAAAGTATTACAGCTAAATCAATGACATAAGGTGAGAATATGAACAGAGGTATTACATCTGCACTGGCTGCGCTCATGATGCTTGCCCTTACAGCCTGCTCCTCCGTGCCCGCAAACAAGGTCAACTCCGCTGATGACCTGACGGGGAAGTCCATCGGGGTACAGCAGGGCACCACAGGGGATATATTTGCCTCCGATGTGGAGAATGCCAAGGTCATGCGCTACAACAAGGGCGCTGATGCAGTGGCAGCTCTCAAGGATGGCAAAGTGGATGCGGTCATAATTGATGAGGAGCCTGCAAAGGTCTTCATCAGCGGTGATAAGGGGCTGCGCATACTCGATGAGAGCTTTGCGGTGGAGGAATACGCCATTGCTGTTTCCAAGGATAACGAAGAACTTCTCAATGCACTCAACAGCACTCTCTCCCAGATGCAGTCAGACGGTACTCTTGACACTATCCGGAGCAACTGGATAGGGGATGAAACAGGAACACATCCCTACATAACACCCGAGGGGACGGATCATAGCAAGGGCACCCTTACTATGGCGACCAATGCGGAGTTCCCCCCATACGAATCCCTCAGCGGGGAGGCAGTTGTGGGCATAGATGTTGACATCATGCGCTGTGCCTGTGACAGAATGGGGATGGAGCTGCAGATAGAGAACATGGATTTTGATAAGATAATCCCGGCTGTCATGGATGGCACCGCAGATGCGGGTGTAGCAGGGATAACTGTCACCCCCGAAAGGGAGGAGAAGGTGGATTTTACCATTCCGTACACCACATCCACTCAGGTGATAATCGTCAGAAGCTAAGGCACGGCTCTGACCCTATGGATTTTGTTTTACGATAGCGGTGATACTATGTCAAATGATTTTTATGCGGAATATATGGTGACCAAGCGTCCCTCCGGCGGGGACACGGTAAAGAAGGTGCTGCTGGCATTAGCCATGCTCCTTGTGAGTGCAGTGCTGTTTCTGATCTTCTTCCCTGTGGGGATACTGCTCATATTCCTGGTGTTCTACGGCGGATATTACCTGTTTACCGGGCTTTACACCGAATATGAATACATTATCACCAACGGCACCCTTGATGTGGACAAGATAAGCGGCAAGCGCAGCAGGAAGCGCCTTATCTCCGCTGACATAGCAAAGTTCGAGAGGTTCGGTCTGCTTTCCCAGGCGCCCGATGCCCCGGACGGCGCCACCACCGTGCTTGCCTCCTCCAACGATGGTGCCACCGAATACTATGCGGATTACAAGCACAAGTCCGGGGGCATGGTGAGGCTTATCTTCACCCCCAATGACAAGATCATCGACGGCATAGTGATGTTTCTGGAGCCCCGCATGAGGATCGAAGTTAAAAGGGCATTGCAGAATTCAAGAGCACAGGCTGATGAATGACCTTGTGCCAAAAGAAATATTCACACAAAATTCATATATTTACCGAAAAATAACATCACCCTCATGTGTATTCATTACAGAACATACACAGGAGGGTGATTTTCATGGATGTGATAATTGCAATGCTTATGACCATAGCAGGACTTGCCCCGATGTCAGCGGAGGTGACGGAGACAGCGGATGCAAAAGTCATGTGTCCGTCCCCGGTTGAGGATGCTGGCAAATATATCGTTATCCCCAGGGGGTGCGGCTATTCGGGCTATGCCACAGACAAGGGCATTTTCACACTGTCTGAGGACCACGACAACAGGGAACGGCTGTATTTCAAAGCCACCGCTCCGGGTAAGGACACCATCGTCATCACCTATACCGACGAGCAGGGGAGCCGCTTTATGCAGTATATCGTCCGTGCCGATGAGGATCTTGACACAGAGCTGCTGGAATGTACCATGCTGTATGAATGAGGTGCGCCCGATAGGTATGGGTGCGTATCTCAGTCGTAACGTCCGTTTTTGAGTATATTGGTGTATATGCGTTCTCCGCCGGCAACAGGGAGAACGCCTTTTTTTTCAAACAGTGCAGTGAGGGTGACAAACTCAAAGCCCCTTGACAGAAGGTCAGGGATGATGGTGTCAAGCGCCTCCACCGTCTTTACATTGCCCTTTGCATCGTGGAGGAGGATGATCACACCGTCCTCCGCCTTTTCTGTTATCATCTGCGCACGCTCCTTAGCGGATACCTCGTCCATCCAGTCGTTGGCGCCTATGCCTGCGATAAAGGGCATGGGGACAGCTTTGCACATGGTGTCATTGACCGCAATGTAGGGCGGGCGGAAGAAGGCGGGGGTGTGCCCCGTGAGCCTTTGGATAATGGCAGTGGTAGCCTGTATCTCGGCTCGTACCTCCTCCTCGGTGAGGGTGGTCATGTCGCTGTGGGTCAGGCTGTGGTTGTTGATCTCGTGCCCCTCCCTGTACTCACGAAGCACAAGCCCCTCCCTTTCGGGGGTGATGTTGTTCCCGATAAGGAAGAAGGTGGCCTTTATGCCGTATCTGTCCAGCTTGTCGAGCACCGCCCCCGTCACGTCTGAGGGGCCGTCGTCAAAGGTGAGGGCGATGTATTTCTTTTCACTCATGGGTGTTCTCCTTTGCAGTGATGTACTTCTGTTCTAAGTATAGCAGAAAACTCGGGTTTGTGCAAGTGGTTTCGGGAAATTATCCACAGCAGGGTTGAGCAGTGCTGTTTATGCCAACAACCGGCGGAAAATTGTTCAGGTTTCGTTGAAATTTGATACATTTCACAAAATCTTAACTGTTTTTTTTTTTTTTGTTAAATTTGCGTGGTAAAATAGAAAAAATATAGTTTTGCTTTGGCTAATTTGAGCAAAATGTCAGGGGGCAAGTATGAAAATAGCCGATATTATAAAATATGAAGGCGATAACAGCACCTTTGTGTGGAAGCACCCCTGTGAGGATTTCAACACATCATCACAGCTTATCGTCCACGAATCGCAGGAAGCTCTGTTCTACATGAATGGTCAGGCGCTTGACCTGTTCGGACCGGGCAGACATACGCTTGAAACAGAGAATATTCCCTTGCTGCGGAGATTCATCAACATTCCCACAGACGGCAAGACCCCGTTTCATTGCGAAGTCTATTTCATCAACAAGACTGAGCAAATGGCGATTCGCTGGGGGACAGACAGCAAGGTGCAGTATGTTGAGCCTACTTACGGCTTTCCGCTTGCTATAGGTGCGAACGGAGAAATGACCTTAGCAGTGGAGAATTCCCGCAATCTGCTGATAAATCTTGTCGGCACAGAGGTTATGCTTGACCGTCAGCACCTCATCAATTATTTCCGTGCGTTCCTGATGACAAGAGTTAAGACCTATCTTGCGCAGGCGATGCGGAATAATGCAATCAGCATTTTTGAGATAGATGAACGGCTTGAAGAATTCTCCAAAGGTATCCATGAAAAGTTAAAGCCGGATTTTGCCGAATACGGCATTGATCTGCGTAAATTCTTTGTGACGGGTATTGTCAAGCCTGACGGCAGCGAGCAGTATGAAAAGTTCAAGGAACTGCATTTCCGCCAGTATGCGGATATTGCTGAAGCAAAGCTCAAACAGCAGGTGGGCATTATCGAACAGCAGACAGCAGCACAGCGTATGGTGATACAGTCGCAGGCAATGGCAACCAAACGTCAGCAGGAGGGATACACCTATCAGCAGGAGCGTGGCTTTGATGTTGCGGAGCAGGTCGCACAGAATGAAGCTGTCGGACAGTTCACCAATATGGGCGTAGGCTTAGGGACAATGGCAGGTGTTGGCGGAGCAGTCGGCGGAGTTGTCGGTACTGCGATAGGCGGAGCAATTTCAGGAATGAACAGCCAGCCTACTCCACAGCCTGTTGCTGCGGCTAAGTGCTTTTGTGATAACTGCGGAGCTGAACTGGAAGTCGGAACATTATTCTGTGATAAATGCGGAACAAAACAGGAAGCTCCGCCGCTGAACATATGCCCTAAGTGCGGCTTTGAATTCACCCGACCGGGCAAGTTCTGCCCCAAGTGCGGGTTTAACAGGGAGGGATAGCGATGAAGAATAAAACTCCCTATATCGTGATTGCAATACTATTTGTCCTGTTCAATGTGACCGCATTTGCGATACCCACCGAAAAGACCTCTGTTTTCTGGATAGGCTATGTTTTTACGGTGATTGCATTTGCTGTTGTTAGCTTTGTATGGTATCTGACGATCGGTAAAAAGCAAGACCTGAAAAGCAAGCTGCTCGGCTCGTCCGTCGCATATATCAGCGCAGTTTATCTTGCGGTACAGTTTGTGGCGTTCTTAGTGTTTATGTTCGTATCCTCTGCACCGAGCTGGTGTGCAGTGCTTGTATGCGTGTTGATACTTGGAATATCGGCAATCTGCATGATAACCACCAATGCCGGCACAGAAATTATAACAGCGGCCGAAAACAAGGTCGCTGTAAAACGTCAGTTTATCAAGGATTTGCAGATCGAGGTCGAAATGCTTGCTGAAAGCGAAGCAGACGGCGAGATCAAGCAGAAGCTGACAGAGCTTGCAAAGAAGATCAGGCTCAGTGACCCGATGAGTGATCCTTCGCTGTCAGAGCTTGAAGATGAACTTGTGGGTAAGGTGTCTGCTATTGAGAGCAGTAGTGATAAGATGAGTACTATCAATGAAGCAGAAACAATGTTATTGAAACGAAATAAGAAAGTCAAGGCGTTGAAAGGATAAGCTATGAATGAATTAGAATGGTTGAATAAAGCTAATGATAAAATAACAACATTAGCTTCAGGAACTAAATTTGAAGTTAAAGATTTGTTTGATAGCCTTGAATGGGCAAATCTGTCTGCAAAGGAGCGTCAGGGGTTTGGCAGATATTTTTCCACAGCTTATAAAAACGGACAGATCAATAGTATTTATCGTGTCGAAGATGGAAAACGTAAGCCAAATAGATATGTTAAGGAGTAATGCATTATGAAACGGTTGACTTGTGAGATGTGCGGAAGTACCGACCTGCTGAAACAGGACGGCGTGTTTGTGTGCCAGACATGCGGTACAAAATATTCACTTGAAGAAGCAAAAAAAATGATGGTTGAGGGTACAGTTGACGTATCAGGAAGTACAGTCAAGGTGGATAATTCAGCTTCAATTGATAACTACTATAAAATTGCTGAAAGTGCCTATGAATCCAGTAATCAGAAGGAAGCCGAAAACTATTGCAATAAAATTATCGAGATTGAACCCGATAATTATAGGGCGTGGTTACTAAAAGGAAAAGCAGCAGGATGGCAGTCTACATTGGCCAATATTAGAATTGAAGAGTCTGTTAATTGTTTTACAAAAGCTGTTGATAATGCTCCGGAGGACGATAAGGATAGAGTTAAAAAAGAGGCTTCTCAGGAAATCGAGAGTCTTTCTACAGCATTATTGACGATGTGTTGTAATCACTTTGCAGAGTTTCCCTCTAAAGATAACGCAGATTCTATTTTAAACAATTTGATGCTCACACAGCTATACAGCATAAAGCTTTTGCTAAAGTGTGGGGTTTCTGCAGATGGCTTTAAAAAGAGTATTGCAACACGCATCAATAATGCTGCTATGGATGCTTGGAATAATAACATTCAATCAGATTATGAAGGGTCTGACGGTCACCCGAGCAAGTATGCATTCGATAGGTTTTTACAGCAGGGAGATTATGTCCTTCATCTGTTGCAAGCGGCAGTTGATTTATGCGATGACGACGATGAAATTGATGTGATTAGATATAAGAATATGATTTCTGTTCAAAATAAGCTTATCAATTCATGCTCATATCATTACGTAAATGGTTACTGGAGCATAGAGTACACACTTACAGATGCGTCAAAGCAGAGCAGAATAGATAAAATAAAGGAGTGGCATGGCAAGATAAAGGAAATAGATCCAAGCTATGAAATTCCTTCAAGCCCGGTTCCACAAAGTAATGGCTGCTATGTAGCTACTTGCGTATATGGCTCATATGATTGTCCACAGGTTTGGACATTGCGACGCTATCGTGATTATACACTTGCCGAAACATGGTATGGCAGGGCTTTTATTCACGCTTACTATGCTGTCAGCCCCACAATTGTAAAGCTATTTGGAAATACCAATTGGTTCAAGAAGATGTGGAAGGGTAAACTTGATAGAATGGTTGCCGATTTACAGGCAAAGGGCGTAGATAATACACCGTATAATGACAGAGAATGGTAATCGTATAGAAATACTGTATGAAATATAGATTTTGCCAAACCAGTTGAAATATTTGTCGAAATATGTTATAATAGTATCGGAGATACATGATTGTATTTTCGATACTATTTTTGTAGGTGATTACATATGAACAGACCAAGTGATATGTTCGATTTGCTTGACAAAAGCGCAGAGTGCTACAACTTCTTTATTGATATGGACAATCAACGCATACAGCAGGAGATCAATTGGCTCAATGACAATTACGAAAACATATATGCACTAAGAGCGTATTTTTTGCGTTTTGCAAACCCTCGATATTTCGTTGGGTATATGAATTACTTGAATTATCTGAATTCGCTCTCCGATAGTGATATTCAATCGGCTGCTGAGAACAGAGCTAATGTGCTTTATGCTCATATGAGATACAATGAACAACGAAAGATTGAGAATAAGCCGCTGAAAATGATTGCTGAGGAATTAAAAAGGCATAATCAGTGAAAGTACTTGATGATACTGTTGGAGGTGTAATTGTGAAATACGTTTCCTTTAATGATGCCGAAAAAATAAAAATGTTTGATGAAATTGCAAAACATTTCTATGAAGCTAATTTCGGACAATCATCAAAAGCAGATATTGAGTTGATGATGTTTAATTTTTATATCAAAAAGATGATAGAGGATAATAAGGAGCAAGACGGTACAATAGATTATAACAAATGCTCCGATTACAAGATTAGTAAAGATTTAGGCATTACGCAACAGCGTGTCAGAAATCTGAAAGTTAAAAATCAGTTGATCAATCCTATCGCTTTTGAATGGGAAAAAGCGTTTGCAAAACTTGTTTCAAATGCTAAATTTGAAAATCAAAAGGTCATTATTAGTATTCCTGATCCAAATCTGTTTTACGAAATTCAGAATTTTTTGGAAGAACAGGGAGCATACATTGACAAGCAGTTGAATAGCAAATTGTTGGTGATTCGTGTGGAATACTTTATTGATCTCTTAGTATCTCTTGAACCGGAGCAAAACAGAAAAGAGGTCATAAAAGAAATCAAAAAGGTCTTTAAGGAACAATCAAAATCCGAAAAGCAATTCGACGAAAAGAGTATAGGAAAATCACTGATTGACGGTGCTGTGAACATAACGACCATTTTAGCCAACATCTCAACGATAGTATCACCAGAAAACTGCATTTTGATGGCATTAAAAAACTTGGTAGGCAAATTAATTCTGTAAATGTATAATTTAACAGGCAGATACCCTTATGAAGTATCTGCCTGTTGTGTATTATAGCTTGGTGGATAGGCTTTTTTATATATTTGGGATTTATTTATGTGTATCTACTTAAAGGCTCCGGGTTGTTTGTTCACTATATCATCTCACACATTGAACATAGGTGAAATAGGTGTATCGTTGTATATTCTCTGTATCGCCTGGGCGAATACGGGTGCCACGGGGAGGACGGTTATCTTGTCGATCTTCTTCTCCTCGGGGAGGGCGATGGTGTCAAGGATGACTACCTCCTTGAGCACGCTGTCCTGGATGCGCTGGATGGCGGGGCCTGACAGCACACCGTGGGTGGCACAGGCGGAAACGGACTTTGCGCCGCCCTTTTCGATTATTGCCTTTGCTGCGTTGCAGAGAGTGCCGGCGGTGTCTATCATGTCGTCTACGATGATTACATCCTTGCCGTTTACGTCACCGATGATGTTCATTACCTCGCTGACGTTGGCACGCTGTCTGCGCTTGTCAACGATGGCAAGGGGAGCATCAAACTTTGCCGCAAAGTTCCTTGCTCTTGTAACGGAGCCCAGGTCGGGGGAGACTATCACCGTGTTCTCCTTTATGTCTGCGAATTTATCAATGAAGTAGGGGACAAGTATGGGCACACCCAGCAGATGGTCAACAGGGATATTGAAGAAGCCCTGTATCTGTGCGCAGTGAAGATCCATGGAGAGCACCCTGTCTGCGCCTGCTGTGGTGATTATGTCCGCTACCAGCTTGGCAGAGATGGGATCTCTTGCCTTTGCCTTTCTGTCCTGCCTTGCATAGCCCATGTAGGGGATAACTGCTGTGATTCGCCCAGCGGATGCACGCTTGAAGGCATCGATCATGATGAGCAGCTCCATAAGGTTGTCGTTGACGGGATTGCTTGTGGACTGCACCACGAACACATCCGAGCCTCTGACGGATTCCTTGATGGAAACGCTTACCTCACCGTCCGAGAATGTGAGCACCTCGGACTGACCCAGCGGCATCCCCAGCTCCCTTGCAATTTCCTTAGCCACATTGGGATTGGAATTGCCTGTGAAGATCTTGATATCCTTGCCATGAATATTCATTGATATGACCCCTTCCTTACTCATATGACACCCTGTAAGGGCATTATTTGGTGTTCTTCTTGATGCGCTCGCTCAGCCGCCTTGTGCCGAAGCCCTCGACTATGCGAACATCTGAGCGCTCCACAGCAAGCGCCCCGTCGGGAACGTCCCTTGTGATCGTGGAGCCTGCCCCTGTGTAAGCGGCATTACCTATCTTTACGGGTGCCACAAGGTTGGTGTTGCACCCGATAAAGGCATTGTCCCCGATGGTGGTGCGGAATTTCTTCTCCCCGTCGTAGTTGACGGTGACAACGCCGCAGCCGAAGTTTACGCCGCTGCCCACATCCGAATCACCCACATATGTGAGATGTGCCACAGCCGTGCGCTCGCCGATGGTGGAGTTCTTTATCTCCACAAAGTCGCCTATCTTGGCTCCGTCCTTTATCACCGTGCCGGGGCGCAGCTGCACCCAGGGGCCAATGGTGACCCCATTGCCCACAGTGCTGTCATGGGACTGCACGCTGTTGAGATGTGTGCCGTAGCCTACATTTGTGTTGCACAGCATGGTATCAGGCCCTATGACGCAGTTCTCGCCTATGGAGCATTTCCCTGTGATGATAGTGCCCTTCATGATCACCGTGCCGGCACCTATGGACACGTCAGGTCCTATGGATACACCGTCCGTGCAGGTGAACTCCACGCCCTCATCCATGAGCCTGTTGATGATGGCAAAGCGGGCGGTGTTGTTAAGGAGCAGGAGACCTCTCCTGTCGTTTGCCCCCAGCACCACGTCCGGGTCCTCCGACTTGTATGCGCCGGCCTTTTTGCCTTCATTCATAAGGATGTACAGGGTATCGGTGAGGTAGTATTCCCCCTGGGCATTGTTGGGGGTTATCTTTTCAAGGCTTTCAAGCAGAGCATCAGCCCTGAAAATGTAGGCGCCGCTGTTTATTTCACGGATCTGCCGCTGCTGATCGCTTGCGTCCTTCTCCTCTATTATGCCCTTCACATCCCCCTGAGGGGTGCGCAGTATCCTGCCGTAGCCGTAAGGGTCGGCTATCTCAGCGGTGATAACGGTGACGCTGTTGCCGTTGGCAATGTGCTCGTCAATGGCGGGGAGTATGGTGTCATGGCCGATAAAGGGGGCATCGCCGTTCAGTATCAGCACATGGCCGTCCCTATGCCTTTTGATGAAGTCGGAAGCAGTCATGACCGCGTGTCCTGTGCCCTTGCGTTCAGTCTGGATGACTGTTTCGCATCTGCCCTTTACGTGCTCCTCGATGACTTCGTGGTTAAAGCCGGTGACACAGCAGATGTCGGTTATGCCCGCCCTTTCGCAGGCACGGATGACCCAGTCTATCATGGGTACGCCCAGCACCTGGAACATGGGCTTTGGCAGGTCTGACTTCATCCGCTTCCCCTGACCCGCTGCCAGTATGACAGCGCAGATGGATTCGTTCATTGGTTTCTCCTTGCGGGGGACTGTGCCCCCTAAAAAACTATTCAACTTATTATCTCATATTTTAACCAAAATTTCAAGCCTATTTTGATACATTATGACATATTCTGTGCTTTTTAGACAAAATACACAAAAAAATACCGTATAATTTTCTCTTGCAATATGTAGAAATGGTAACAAATATCTGATATAATGTAAATATTGCGGGGACATCTCATGGACGGCAACGCCTTGATGGGTATTCCCTGCGGAAATCATTACAATGGAGGTAAATACCAATGGCTAACAAGTGGGTCTACATGTTCAGCGAAGGCGACATGTCCATGCGCAACCTGCTCGGCGGCAAGGGCGCCAATCTGGCAGAGATGACCGGCATCGGTCTTCCTGTTCCCCAGGGCTTCACTATCACTACCGAGGCTTGCACACAGTATTATGAGGACGGAAGGAAGATAAACGACGAGATCATGGGTCAGGCCATGGAAGGCGTAAAGAAGATGGAGGAGATCAACGGCAAGAAGTTCGGCGACCTCAACAATCCTCTTCTCGTTTCTGTTCGTTCCGGTGCAAGAGCATCCATGCCCGGTATGATGGATACCATCCTCAACCTGGGTCTTAATGATGAGGTCGTTGCTGCTATGATCGCAGGCAACCCTGATCCTAAGTTTGAGAGATTCGTATACGACTCCTACAGAAGATTCATCCAGATGTTCTCCGATGTCGTTATGGAAGTGGGCAAGAAGTATTTTGAAAAGCTCATCGACGACATGAAGGCAGCAAAGGGCGTTCAGTACGACGTTGACCTTACTGCTGAGGATCTGAAGACTCTGGCAGAGCAGTTCAAGGCTGAGTACAAGAAGCAGCTGGGCGAGGACTTCCCCTCTGACCCTGTTGTACAGCTCAAGCTCGCTATCGAGGCCGTATTCCGTTCATGGGACAACCCCAGAGCGAATGTATACCGCCGTGACAACGATATCCCTTATTCCTGGGGTACTGCTGTAAACGTAATGCCCATGGTATTCGGCAACCTCAACAACGAGTCCGGTACAGGCGTTGCATTCACACGTGATCCCGCAACAGGCGAGAAGAAGCTCATGGGTGAGTTCCTCAAGAACGCACAGGGCGAGGACGTTGTTGCAGGTGTTCGTACTCCTATGCCCATCGCACAGATGGAGCAGGAATTCCCCGAGGCATTTGCTGAGTTCAAGAAGGTCTGCGAGACCCTTGAGAACCACTATCACGATATGCAGGACATGGAGTTCACAGTAGAGAACAGAAAGCTCTATATGCTCCAGTGCCGCAACGGTAAGAGAACCGCTCAGGCTGCTCTGAAGATCGCCTGCGACCTGGTTGATGAAGGTCATAAGACCGAGCAGGAAGCAGTAGCAATGATCGATCCCAGAAACCTGGATACTCTCCTCCATCCCCAGTTCGATACAAAGGCTCTCAAGGCTGCTACTCCTATGGGCAAGGGTCTTGGTGCATCTCCCGGTGCTGCCTGCGGTAAGGTAGTATTCACCGCTGATGATGCTGATGCATGGAACCAGAAGGGCGAGAAGGTAATCCTCGTTCGTCTCGAGACCTCTCCCGAGGACATCACAGGCATGAAGGCTGCTCAGGGTATACTTACCGTTCGCGGCGGTATGACCTCTCACGCAGCAGTTGTTGCCCGTGGTATGGGTAAGTGCTGTGTATCCGGCTGCGGCGATATCGTAATGGATGAAGAGAACAAGAGGTTCACTCTCGGCGGCAAGACCTTTGTTGAGGGCGACTACATCTCCATCGACGGTACTACCGGTAACATCTACGACGGCATCATTCCTACTGTTGACGCATCTATCGCAGGTGAGTTCGGCAGAGTTATGGCATGGGCTGACAAGTACAGAAAGCTCAAGGTAAGAACAAACGCTGATACTCCCGCTGATGCAAAGAAGGCAAGAGAGCTGGGCGCTGAGGGCATCGGTCTTACCAGAACCGAGCATATGTTCTTTGAACCCGACAGGATCGCAGCATTCAGAGAGATGATCTGCTCTGAGACTGTTGAGGAGAGAGAGGCAGCTCTTGCAAAGATCGAACCTCTCCAGCAGGGCGACTTCGAGGCTCTCTATGAAGCACTTGAGGGTACTCCTGTTACCATCAGATTCCTTGATCCTCCTCTGCATGAATTCGTTCCCAACACTGAGGAAGAGATCGCACTCCTGGCTAAGACTCAGGGCAAGACCGTAGAGGCTATCAAGGCTATAATCCAGGGTCTCCACGAGTTCAACCCCATGATGGGTCACAGAGGCTGCCGTCTGTCCGTAACCTTCCCCGAGATCGCAAGGATGCAGACAAATGCAGTTATCAAGGCTGCTCTCAACGTTCAGAAGAAGCATCCTGACTGGACTGTAAAGCCTGAGATCATGGTTCCTCTGGTAGGCGATGTAAAGGAATTCAAGTTCGTCAAGAAGATCATCGTTGACGTAGCTGACAAGCTCATTGCTGATGCAGGTGTTGACCTCAAGTACGAAGTAGGTACTATGATCGAGATACCCAGAGCTGCTCTCACCGCTGACGAGATCGCTAAGGAAGCTGACTTCTTCTGCTTCGGTACAAATGACCTGACTCAGATGACCTTCGGCTTCTCCCGTGATGATGCAGGCAAGTTCCTGGATGCATACTATGATACCAAGATCTTCGAGAACGATCCCTTCGCTAAGCTCGACAGAGACGGCGTAGGCAAGCTCATGAAGATGGCTCTTGACCTCGGCAAGCCCGCTAATCCCAAGCTTCACTGCGGTATCTGCGGCGAGCACGGCGGCGATCCCTACTCTGTAGAGTTCTGCCACCAGATAGGTCTTGACTATGTATCCTGCTCACCCTTCAGAGTGCCCATCGCACGTCTGGCTGCTGCTCAGGCTGCTATCGCTGAAAGCAAGTAAGACCATCAGGGACAAGCACATTAAGGCGTATGCTTTAGATGTAACAGATCTCCCACAGCTTCGGCTGTGGGAGATTTTTAGTATGACGGGCACTGTCGTTTGTGTGGAGCAAGTTTACGAGGGGAGCAGCTGACGATGTACTCCAAAGCGACCTCCAAGGTATATCGCAAGGTACAGGCGGGAAGAAGGGATAGCGCCCCCAAAAAGGGGATCGTGACCATAATGCGCAGATTAAACAGGCTGTTAAGGGAAAAACAGCTTGAATAGAAAAACGGCAGGGATAGAGCTCTCCTTGCCGTGGGATAGGTATAGTTTAAGATAAATCAGACTGTCTGTTCTTCTGCTTTTCAGCAATTCTGTGAATGAAATCTGCCAATTGATCGTAGCGGAGCATCGGTGAGCCGTGGCCTCCGTCAACATAGATCATTTCCTTGTCGGGAGCATTCACCGTGTCAAAATAATCGGCAGCAACTTCAACCATATTGCTGACACCGTGGTCCTTGCTCCCTTCGATCAGATAAAACGGCATTTCATAATCTGTCCGCTGACTGATGGGTATCTGCGAACAAAGCTCATCACCATAGGTATCTCTGTCGAGCAGCACTTCTTCAATATATCTGTCATAATCGGATGTTCCCATAAGCAGGCGATACTCCTGAGCAAGTGTGCAATAAGGATTGAATAGTATCGCTGCATACAGATTCACATCACAGTCCCTGAACACATTATCAGAGTAGGAGTAATCCGAGTAAGCCAGCTTCAGGAAAATATCTTCCTGTTCTTTTAAGCCCTTGGAAGGGTCAAATTCCTCCGCAGCAGCGTGTATCTCCGGGTCGTTTGCTGATCGGGCAAGCATATACTCCCTAAATCTCTGTCTGCTTAATGCTTCATCGACCACAAGACTTGAAACAATCAGCGCATCATAATGCTCCGGATATTCAAGTGCAAGATTTGCTGCCAGAAGCGCCCCCCATGAATGTCCACACTGCTCTATAAAAGGGACACAGGCAGTGGGACATGAAGCGTTTCCCGCCGCCGGCTCCGCCGGGTTGTTTCATAGGTGCGGCATCAACGCCATGGAACTTGTTTCCGTGGCGTTTTTCTGCTGCCTGCTGAGGAAGGAGGCTGTTTTCGGCGTGTACGATGCGCTAATTCGCTGCTCTGCCGTCTGTGTGGCTGCAAAACCGACGGCTCCCATTTCCTGTATCATGTATAGGCATCGGAAGCGGATGCACCTTCTATGGCTGTGCTTTCTGCTGCCTGATTGTTTATATTGCATAAAATTTCACCATGAAAGTGGCGAATTTGCTGTGGTTATCTCATTGACTTTTTTGCCTTAATATTGTATAATGTGTGTTGGATTGTACATTGGATTGTACAATAGATCGTTTGTTGGATCGATGCTTGGATCGTTTGTGGGATCGTTCTCATATGGCGCATCGGAGCGTTTTGACACACTTTGGCCGTACTGTTACAGCATCAGGCTCTGCTGTTCAGTCGGAAGTACAGTTTGCGGCAGGGGAGCAGAATGGATATAAGACCCTTTGAACATAAGATCTGGCTGGCATCACCCACCATGCACGGCGATGAGCTCAGATGGGTACAGGATGCATTTGATAAGAACTGGATAACCACCGCCGGTGAGAATGTCAATGAATGTGAAAAACTGGTGGCAGAGCACATCGGCTGCAAATATACAGTCGGTCTTTCATGTGGAACGGCAGCACTTCATCTTGCAATAAAGCTCGCAGGAGAAAGACTCTATGGTCAGCCCCGTCCTGATGAGGGTACACTCAAAGGTCACAAGGTATTCTGCGCCGATATGACTTTCGATGCCACCATCAATGGCGTTGCATATGAAGATGGTGAGGCTGTTTTCATCGACACAGAGCGTGATACATGGAATATGGATCCCGCAGCACTGGAGAAGGCGTTTGAGATATATCCCGATGTAAAGCTCGTCATACTTGTGCATCTCTACGGCACTCCTGCGAAGATAGACGAGATAAGGGCTGTGTGCGACAGGCACGGTGCACTTATCGTAGAGGATGCGGCAGAGAGCCTTGGTGCAACATACAAGGGCAGACAGACAGGCGTTTTCGGAGATTACAGCGCTGTCAGCTTCAACGGCAACAAGATCATAACCGGATCTTCCGGCGGAATGTTCCTGACAGACAGCAGGGAAGACGCGGACAAGGTGCGCAAGTGGTCTACCCAGAGCCGTGAGGCAGCCCCCTGGTATCAACATGAGGAGATAGGCTACAATTACCGCATAAGCAATATCATCGCAGGCGTTGTCCGTGGACAGATGCCTTACTTGAACGAGCATATTGCCCGGAAAAAGGAAATATACGAACGCTACAAGGAAGGTTTCAAGGGGTTGCCCGTATCCATGAACCCTTATGATGAGGCAAACAGCGAGCCGAACTTCTGGCTGTCCTGTATGATCATTGACAGCGATGCCATGTGCAGACAAGTGCGTGGGGAGAGAGAAGCACTGTATATCCATGAGAGCGGCAAGTCCTGCCCCACAGAGATACTGGAGACCCTTGCAAAGTATAATGCAGAGGGCAGGCCAATCTGGAAACCCATGCATATGCAGCCCATATACCGCAGCAATCCCTTCATAACTGCACAGGGCAACGGCAGGGCTATGACAAATGCATATATTCCCGGCTCGGCTGTTGACGTCGGCATGGACATATTCGAGAGAGGACTGTGCCTGCCGTCTGATATAAAAATGACGGAGGAAGAGCAGGATATCATCATTCAGATCATCAGGAGTTGTTTTGAATGAAACAATTCATAAAAGGTTTTATAAAGCTTGCAGGAGTTATATCTGCGATAGCGGCAATAGCTGCCTGCATAGCGTTTATTTGTGAGCGCATCGAAGAGATAAAGAACAAGGGGATCGAACTTGCTCACAAGCCCTACGGCATATATGAGCAGTATATAAAGCGTCCCCTTGACTGCTTTCTCTCAACAGGTGCGCTGATAGTTTTCAGCCCTGTGATGGCAATAACTGCGATTATTACAGCAATTGAACTAAAGGGTAATCCGTTTTTTGTTCAGGAGCGTCCGGGAAAGGACGAAAAGATCTTCAGATTGATAAAACTGAAGTCCATGAATGATAAGAAAGATAAAAACGGAAATCTTCTTCCTGACTCAGATAGGCTAACAAAATTCGGTGCATTCGTCCGCGAGACATCGCTGGACGAGTTGTGGTCTCTAATAAACATAGTTAAGGGAGACTGTGCAGTAGTAGGACCACGTCCGCTGCTTGTAAAATATCTTCCGCTTTACAATGAAGAACAAAAGCACAGACATGATGTTCGTCCCGGTCTGACAGGTCTTGCTCAGGCAAACGGCAGAAATGCTATAAGCTGGGAGCAGAAATTTGAATACGATACCGAATATGTAAAGAAGATCACTTTCAAGGGTGATTTGGCTATTCTGCTTAAAACTGTTATTACGACCTTAAAGCATGATGGTATCAGTCATGAAGGAAGTGCTACTATGGAAGAATTTAAGGGAAGCAGACTGACTGTATGAAGCTTACAATAATCGGAGCCTCCGGTCACGGAAAAGTCGTTGCGGATATAGCTGCTTTGAACGGCTATACCGATATTTGTTTTTTAGATGATAACGAAAGCGTCAGAGAATGTGCAGGCTATCCCGTTGTGGGAAAGAGCGGCAGCGCTCCCGAGGGGGAAGTGTTCATAGCCATAGGCAACGCAAAGATCAGGAAGATGCTTTCCGAAATATATGCTGACAGAAAACAGCCTGTGCTGATACACCCGAACGCAGCTGTTGCAGGCACTGCAAAGCTCGGCATCGGAACTGTTGTAATGGCAGGAGCTGTTATTAACGCTGATGCTCAGATCGGACGAGGTGTGATAGTAAACACTTGCAGCTCGGTAGATCACGATTGTGTTATCGGAGATTATTGTCACATAGCTGTTGGAGCTCATCTGTGCGGAACTGCCCAAGTTGGGAGCTCGACTTGGATAGGCGCAGGAGCAACAGTTTCAAACAACCTGTCGATCTGTTCCAACTGCATGATTGGCGCAGGAGCAGTCGTCATAAAAGATATTAAGGAACAAGGCACATACATAGGTGTGCCTGCGAGGAAGATCAGATGAAAAAGGTTTTGATCCTGGCTAATAATGATGTGGGGTTGTATAAATTCCGAAAAGAGCTCATCGAAGAGCTTTGCAAAAAGAATAAAGTGATCATTTCACTGCCCTATGGTGATCTGGTGGAAGATCTGAAAAAGCTCGGATGCAAATACATCCGTCAAGAATTCAACCGCAGAGGCACAAACCCCCTTGCGGATCTCGATCAGATGATCGGGTATGTAGAGCTCATCAAAAAAGTTCTTCCCGACGTTGTCCTCTCCTACACCATTAAGCCCAATGTCTACGGTGGGATTGCCTGCCAGCTTACAAGAACATCGTATATCGCAAATGTAACAGGTCTTGGCACAGCTGTTGAAAACGGTGGTGTTATGCAGATTCTAACCTGCTTATTGTATAAAGTCGGATTAAGAAAAGCCAAAAAGGTGTTTTTTCAAAACAGAGCGAATCTTGAGTTTATGATCAATAAACATATCATTAAGAACAATTACGAATTGATACCGGGTTCGGGAGTAAACATCAATAATTATGTGTTGCTCGATTATCCACTTCATGAAACTGTTGATTTTGTTTTTATTTCTCGTATTATGAAAGAAAAAGGTATTGTACAATACTTAAATGCTGCTAAATATATTAGAAGTAAGTATCCATATACGAGATTTCATGTGTGTGGAGATTGTGAACAAGATTATGAAGGTATCCTTGAAAAGTATGAAAATAAAGGAATCATTATTTATCATGGAAGAGTTGATGATATTTCAGCAATACATAAGATATCAAGCTGCACCGTTCATCCCTCCTACTACCCCGAAGGCATGAGCAACGTCCTCCTAGAATCATGTGCCTGCGGTCGTCCTATTATCACGACAGACCGTCCCGGCTGTGGTGAGATCGTTGATGATGGAGTTAACGGCTTTGTAGTAAAGCAGCGTGACAGTAAGGATCTGATTGAAAAAATCGAAAAGTTCCTTAGCCTTTCATGGGAGGAACGCAGACAGATGGGGCTTAACGGTCGGGCAAAAGTCGAAAAAGAGTTTGACAGACAGATCGTGGTAGATGCTTACTTAAAGGAGATCAAGAGTATATGATCGACTATAAAAAGATATTTAAAACCAGAGCTGTAAGAGCAAGAGTACTGAGCTTTCTGCGGTTTGTTCCCGATAAGCCCATGTTGAAGCTCCAGTATTTCTTGAAGACCGGACGCAAGCTCAATTTGAAGTCCCCAGAACGTTTTACAGAAAAGCTGCAGTGGTACAAGCTCTATTATAGAAACCCGATAATGCACCAGTGTGTTGACAAGTATACTGTCAGAAAATTTGTAAAAGGCAGAGGTTTGGGAAACACACTTGTTAAGCTCTATGGAAAATATGATTCTATTGATGAAGTGAATTGGGATGAGCTGCCTGATAGCTTCGTTATAAAGACATCTCACGGCGGCGGCGGACTTAATGTTATAGTTTGTCCTGATAAAAGCAAACTTGATTTCAATGAGGTCAAAGAAAAGCTTTATTTTGAAAAGAAGAGAGTCAAGCCCCATGACGGCGGCAGAGAATGGGCTTATTATGGATTGAAAACAGGCATAGTTGTTGAAGAACTTCTAATCAATACAAGTAATCCCAAAGCAGGAATTGACGACTATAAATTCTTCTGCTATAACGGCAAGCCTAAGTATATTGTAGCTGATGTTGACAGATATATCGGTCACAAGAGAAACTTTTATGATACCGACTGGAATGATCTGCACACAACAAGTGATTGCCCTGCATCTGATAGGATCATTGAGAAGCCTAAGAATTTCGACAAGATGCTGGAAATTGCAGGCAAGTTGTCTAAGGGTTTCCCTTATGTTAGAGTGGATCTTTATAACGTAGACGGTAAGGTTTATTTTGGTGAATTAACATTCTATCCGTGGAGTGGATATGTTCAGTACACTCCCGACGAAATGGATTATTTATTTGGTGAGGATTTTGAATTACAAGCTTACAGATGATATTAGTATTACTTCCAAGGAAGTAAAGATAAAAAAGTGGGACTGGCTACTGGTAATAGGCTTAGTACTAGCACCGATGACAAGTCTGAGAGTCTGGAAAATCGGTCCCGCTGAATTGCTTTGCTTTATATGGAGCTTGAAGAATTTTGATAGAAAGTTTCATTCTAACGATATATCAAGGTTTTTCTTAGCCTTTATTTCGGCAATGATTTGTGGAAGTATATTTTGCGCAATATTCTATCCGAATGAGTTGTCGAGAGATGGCTTGTTTACATGGATCTATCTGGCATTTATCGCAATAGTTATGTATCAGACTTTGCTGAATAATAAAAGGGAGTATAATCTAAAGCTTTGCTATTCGTTTGCAATCATTGCTGCTCTTTGGTATTTGTTTTTGTATTTTGTTAGTATTTATTATAGCAGAACTCCGTTTGGAATTCCTTTGTGGTATTCAAGCGCACGATTTACCGGTGGTGCAACAAATCCACATCAAATCGCATGTTTGATGTGTGGATTGATTTTTTTGTTTTTGAAGCCAATTTTAGAAAGAAGAAATATAGTTTTAAACATAGCATTAGCGTATATTTGTTTATTTGTAGAACTACAAACAGAAGCATCTACAGGTTTAGCTGCTATTATTTTAGGCTTTTTCTCATTGATAGTTGTTATAACGATTCATAGAATAAAAAGCGTTAACAAAAGAATAATATTTATATTGCTAGTATTATGCATAGGTGCAATATTTATCATTGCTTTTTATAATAAGATTTATAATTATGTTTACGGTTGGATTGCGAGTGATAGGAATGGATTGGGGCGTCTTGAAATAGCTAGCAAAATAGGTAAAGCATTTATTAAAAGTCCATTATTCGGACTTGGACCAGGTACACATAGTGTAAATGATTATGGTGGAATAATTGAGTTTCACAATACTTATCTTGAGATACTTGCAGCTACTGGTTTGATCGGCTCAATTGCGTTTATTGTTTTGACATTTAAAACAATAAAAAAATTATTTTTTTATAGCAGTTTTTTTATACCTTCACTTGTTGCGATTTATGCATATGGTTTTGGAGGCTTTGCTATGAGAAGATTGGCATATTGGGGCATTTTTGTTTTTGTAGCGGTGATTTCACAGCAATCTGTAAAGGGTAATAAGGTGCCTATTAAGCATGGGAGGAGTTTAAATGTTCAAAAAAACTAAGAATATTATTTCTGTGTTATTTACGCTGGTAAAGTTCTGTTTAATTAAGATGATCAGAGGCGAAAGATTCAAGTTTAGTTTTGTAGAACGTTTTTCTCCAAATACAATGATCAATTTGTATCCTAAAGGACAACTAATTCTCGGTAATAAAGTTAGAGCTCATTCCGGAACAAAGCTGAGTGTTACTCAAAATGCTGTTATGAAGATCGGTGATAATACCACTATCAACTATAACTGCATTTTTGTTGCGAAAAAGAGAATAATCATAGGAAAAGATGTTGCTTTTGGTCCTAACGTGATCATGTATGATCATGATCATGACTATAGAAAAAGTGGAGTAGTGAACTCGGACGAATTCAAATGCGGAGATATAGTTATAGGCGATAATGTTTGGATCGGTGCAAATGCAATTATACTTAGAGGTACTCATATCGGTGATAATTGTGTTGTTGCAGCGGGTACAGTTGTAAAGGGAGATTTTGAAGACAATACTGTTATCTACAATGAAAAAATAACAAAAATAAAAAAATATGTGAAAGGATAAACAGTATGCTTTTTTCTATAATTGTGCCTATGTATAATGTCGACGCTTATGCAAAACAATGCATCAATAGCATTCTTTCACAAGCATTTAAAGATTTTGAACTTATTCTTGTTGATGATGGCTCTACTGATAAAACAGGTGTAATTATTGATGAATACGCAGAAGAAGATAATAGAATACGCCCAATCCATAAAGAAAATGGTGGTTTAGTTTCTGCAAGAAAAACAGGTGTTAAAGTTGCAAAGGGAGATTATGTAGTTATTGTTGATGGAGATGATTGGGTTGACTCTGACTACCTACATAATGCAAGTAAAGTCATCAACCAAAACCATCCTGATATAGTAACCTATAATTACTATACAGATGATGGAGAACATTGTAGAATTAGTAAAGTAGACAATCATAATTTACTTTATGGTTTGAATACGTTGAATGATATATCAACATTTGTTGAATCTATTTTGCTGCGATCCTTCCCTGCTGTATGGTCAAAGATCATGAAAAGAGAATTATATGTTGAACAGCAGTTAAGGGTAAATGATAAAATCACTATGGGTGAAGACGGTATGGTTGTTTTCCCTTTGATTTGTCATTGCTGTTCGATATACGTAACAAATGAAGCATATTATCATTATAGGTATAATCCTCAATCTATGACTAAAAACAAAAAGAAAGTATATTCCGGGAATGCTGCATTGTTAAGGATTAAACATTTAGAGAAAGAACTCACAGATTTCAGAACAAAAAATGAGCAGATATCTGCATATGCTGTGCATGCTATAATGAATGTGTCGTTATCTCATTTTAGAAACCGTAATTATTGGGTTGCAAGAAGGTACACAAAGAGAATTCTGAATCATAAGATAGCAAAGAAATATTTATCATATCCGAGATTTGGTTCAAAAAAAGATAAGATTGCATATATTCTATTACGATTCAAGTTGTTTCCTTGTATTAAACTTTTGAGTATAATGTGATTCTTTAAATAACTATCTTTTTTAAAAGGAAATGTCCATATGAAAAAGAAAATAAAAGTTGCTGAATTTATATCGTTTACAGGAGATGGAGGAGTTGAAGCGCTCGTAAAAGACTATGCACTGATGCTTGATCCAAATAAATTTGAAGTTATTATTATTACTCTTCAGAGGGTTAAAAATGCCTCTGTTGATCGTATTCTAACAGAGAATAATATAAAAATATATTCACTGTATGAGCATATGTATTCAAATAAATCAATTATAGCGAAAGCATTACGAAAAGTGAACAATATATGGTATATACCATATATTGTTCAAAAAGTTGTGAAAAAGGAAGAAATAGACGTGCTTCATATCCATCTTGGTATATTAAACTATTTGTTTCTAATTAGAAAGATTTTAAAAAGGATGAAACTATTTTACACGTGCCATTCAGATCCCAAAATATTTTTTAGAAAAAAAGAGATATGTGCTGCAAAATACTTTGCAAACAACTGCGATCTAACTATAATTGCACTCCATAATGAAATGAAAATCCAAATTTCTAGAATGTTAAACATTAAGAATGTAATTGTAATGAATAATGGTATTGATTTTGATAGATTTAGACAATCTACATTGACAAAAGAACAGTGCAAGAAGAGAATAGGAATACCTGACAATAAGTTTGTGGTAGGAAATATAGGAAGATTTGTTGAGTCAAAGAATCATTTGTTTTTAATTGATGTATTTAAGTTGATTTGGGAGAAACGCCCCAATGCTTTTTTACTTTTAGTTGGGTCGGGCGCCCTAAAAAAAGATATAGAAGATAAGTTAAATTCATATGGCTTAAAAAACTATTATTTAATTCTTGAGAACAGAACTGATATGCCTGAAGTTATTAGAAGCATGGATGTTTTTGTATTTCCAACAAAATATGAAGGCTTTCCTGTTTCAATGATTGAAGTTCAGGTGTCAGGTGTTCGGTGTGTTGCAGCCGATACTGTTACATCAGATGCTTTTTTATCAGACAACACTATTTCTATGAGATTACAAGATGATCCCCAAAAGTGGTGTGACGTAGCTTTAGATACAATGATAACTGAAAAGCATAAAGGAAAGCTTGAAGATTATAGTATTAATAATGTAATTAAAAGAGTTGAGTGTTTGTATTGTAATAAGTGAGGAGAGAAATGTGAAGGATAAACTTGTAAGCATAATTATACCTGTATATAAAACAGAAAAATGGTTACCAAAGTGTATAGAAAGCTGTTTGAAACAAACATATAAGAATATTGAAGTGATTCTTATTGATGATGGATCACCTGATAATTGTGGAGTTATTTGTGACAACTATGCTCAAAAGGATAAAAGAATAAAATCACTGCATCAGGTTAACGGTGGAGTATCAGTTGCAAGAAATACAGGTTTGGATCATGCTTCTGGTGACTATATTATGTTCGTAGATTCCGATGACACTATAGCTCCGAATGCAATCGAGATAATGAGATCTAACCAGAATGATAGTGGCTTTGATTTGGTTGCAGCAAAGCTAAAGTATACTGACAAAATTTTTATTTCAGCAGGATATGATAATAGATTTAGTTCGGAGGTTAAAACAGAAAAAAGTCTAGTACTTAAAAAAGTTGCAAAAGAACCGTCTTTGTTTTCATCCGCATGTGCCAAGCTGTATAAAAGAAACATCATTGAGAGCAATCATATTCGGTTTAGTTCGATACTAAAGTATGGAGAGGATGGATCTTTTGTTTGGAAGTACTTGGAATATGTTTCAACTCTTTTTTACATAAAAAAAGAGTTGTATTTCTATAGGCAAACAACGTATGACAAATCTGTTCATTATCAATTTGGGGATGTTGAGTACCAATGGAGAAATAGTATAACGTTACATAAGAACTATAAAAGGCTTTTTTTGAATACAGGTACATATAGTTGTAACAAAAAAACAATAGACTCACAGTTAATAGGAAGAATAAAACAGTTTTTGAATTCTTCGATTCTATACCATGCAGATAAGTCAGAAGTAATAAAGCAACTTGTCTCTTTGCCATATACAGGTTTGTACAATGACATACGTAGTTTGTCTTTGTTAGATGTTGGAGATCTGTTAGAACGAATCGTTTTATTGTGTTGCAAATATAAGCTATGGAATTCATTATTTTATCTATTTAGAGCTAAATTCTTTTTATACAATAAAGTATATAAAAATATGAAAAATCATCTTTTCTGAACATCTTTATTTCTCACTAGCTTAATTGAATCATTTTTGGCTTAAACGAATAATAGATCTTTGCAAATAGTGTAAAGGCAGGTTTTAATAATGAGTAAAGTTGCAATCTCGACTCAGTATACAAACTCATGTAATTATGGAGGAGTTCTTCAGTCATATGCTCTATGCATAATGGTTAATGATTTTGGAAATGTTGCTGAACAGATTATGTATATCTATCAACGTGATAATTCCAAAACTAGGCTTAAAAGAATGTTAAAAGAAAAGAGACTGGTATATACTGTAAAAGCTAAAATTCTATCATATGTAAGAAGGATTATAAATAGATTATCTAATGTTTCACTTGAGAATAATAAAAGAACAAACTCTTTTAAAGATTTTCGTGATAGCATACCTCATACGAGTGTAATCTACAATGATGAATCTCTTTCTACATGCACTCAATATGATATATACATTACTGGCAGTGATCAGGTATGGAATATAGGAGCATCGCATCATTTTAGCACTTTCTATTGGCTTAGCTTTGTAGAAAAAGATAAGCCAAAGATATCCTATGCCGCAAGTATGTCAACAAATGATGTTCCTGAATCTTTATATCCAAGAATAAGAGAGTTATTATCTGACTACAAAGCAATATCAGTCAGAGAGAAGCAGGATAAGGAGTTGTTGGATAAAATTCTTGGCCCTGGCAGGGTACAGTGGGTCCTTGATCCTACATTGCTTCTCACTCGTGAAGAATGGAACGGATTGTGTGAAGATAATCCCTTCAAAGGAAAACATTATGTTTTTGTATACATTCTTGGAGACAGTAAAAAGCAAAGACGTTTTGTAACAGAGTGGGCTAAAAAGAATAATAAGATTATTATTAATATCCCATATCTGCTAGGTCAGTACCGAAGCTGTGACAGAAAGTTTGGCGATATACGAAAGTCGGATGTGACACCAAACTTGTGGTTATCTTTGATAAGAGATGCAGACTGCGTTTTTACAGACTCATTCCACGCCTGCGTTTTTTCAAGTATTTTTCATACTCCTTTTTATGTTTTCAAAAGGTGTAAGGATACTGAAAAGACCTCAATGAATTCAAGGATATATAGCCTTACAGACCTACTTGACTGCCGTGACAGGATCATAGATGAGCATGGGAGCGTTGATTCTATTCCTTCGCTAAATGGCATCAATTTTGATCATGCTGATGAGAGGGTCGCAGAACAACGAAAACTGTCTCTTGACTTTTTGATTAACGCATTGGAAGGATAAAAGAGGATAATGCCTAAAAACCAACTAAAAGCAGGTTCGATCCTATCCTACCTGCAAATGGCACTAGGTATCATAATCCAACTTATATATACCCCCGTAATGATCCACCTGCTCGGTAAGCACGAGTATGGTCTGTATCAGACTGTTGCATCGACTATGTCAATGCTTTCAATTCTGAGCCTTGGATTTAACAGTGGATATATAAGGTACTATGCCATTTATAAAAAAGATAACAATAAAACAGCTATCAGTAAATTGAATGGACTGTTTCTTATCATATTTGCAATCATTGGATCTGTCGCTCTGCTGTGCGGACTGTTCCTTTCATTTAACTTAAACCTTGTGTTTGATAAGGGACTCACACCTGCCGAATATGATAAGGCAAGGATCTTAATGCTGTTATTGACAGTAAATCTTACAGTATCATTCCCCATGAGCGTTTTTCAGAATATAATATCTGCTCATGAAAGGTTTGTTTTTCTGAAACTTCTCGGAATGGTCAAAACAGTGTTCAGCCCTCTGATAACGCTGCCATTACTGCTTATGGGCTATCGCTCCGTCGCTATGGTGGCTGTAACGGTTTCAGTTAGTTTATTTGTTGATATCATATATCTGTGGTATGTGCTGTTCAAAATGCAAGAGAAGTTCATATTTAGAGACTTTGAAAAAGGCATTTTTAAAAGTCTGTTTGCTTATACCGCTTTCATCGCTCTAAACACCGTGATAGATCAGATAAACTGGAATATAGACAAGTTGTTGCTGGGAAGATTCAAAGGGACTGCGGAGGTCGCTTTATATTCAGTAGGATATACCTTGTATCAAATGTATATGATGTTTTCTAATTCGATATCAGGTGTATTCACTCCAAGAATTCATAAAATTGTCAATGCGACCAAAGACAACTTATCTGAACAGAGAAATCAACTCACTGAACTGTTTACCCGTGTCGGCAGACTTCAGTTCATCATATTATCTTTGATAGCATCGGGGATTGTGTTCTTTGGAAAGTTCTTTATTACAGGTATCTGGGCAGGTAAAGGATATGATGCCTCTTATTATGTAGCTCTATTACTTGTTATACCGGCATCTATTGCACTAATTCAAAATCTCGGTATTGAGATTCAGCGAGCTGAAAACAAACACCAGTTCAGAAGTATAGCCTACGCTATAATGGCTGTTGTTAATCTGGGATTATCCATAGTTTTATGTCAGAAATATGGCGCAGTCGGAAGTGCTGTCGGAACAGCTATCTCTCTTGTACTTGCAAACGGCTTTGTAATGAACATCTACTACAATCGCAAATGCAATATCGATATCCCGCTGTTCTGGAAGAATATTCTTCGTCAGTCAGTCGGATTGATAATTCCGATCGGTGCAGGTATTGCTATGACTTTTTTTATAAAGATCAACTCTATCTGGATGTTTGGTGCTTGTGTTATTGCTTACACTGCGGTTTACTGTATCTCCATGTGGCTGTTTGGAATGAATGATTATGAGAAAGATTTGGTTAGGAAGCCGTTGAATAAGATACTTAGGAGAAACTGATGGTTAAAGAAAGAGACTACGGACTTGACATAGTTCGGATAATATCAATGCTTGGCATTGTCACATTGCACATAAATGGTGCAGGGGGGGTACTCGATGCTTGTGAAAAAAGCCGATTCCAATATTGGGTATTCTGGTTTGTCGAAGTAATAGCGTATACATCTGTTGATGTGTTCGGACTGTTATCGGGTTATCTTGGCATAAATAAGAAAAAGTCATCCTGTTACAGAACGCTGGAACTTGTTTGTATAGTTTTCTTCTACTGTTGCCTGATAACAGCCATATTTCTTTTGTCTGCGCCTGATAAGATCGACGGTATCAAGGGGCTTCTATCAGGCTTTTTCCCTCAGATAAAGGGAAGGTATTGGTATATCACCTGTTATATACCTATCGGCATATTTCAGCCATATATCAACAAGATGATATTATCGCTGAGTGAGAAGGCACATTTAAAGCTATGTCTTCTGATTACGGCAGTGTTTGGCTTCATCCAGTCATTTGTCATAGTTGATCTTTTTAAGTTTGACAGAGGCTATTCATTTGTATGGCTTTTATGTCTGTATATCATAGGTGCATATTTAAAAAGAGCCAATATAGCAGACAAGATAAAAAAGCTGAGTGTTAAATGTGGGCTTGTCTTTATCTGTGGGGCGCTGGTATTGACTTTTGGCAATCTGTTCATATTTAAGGTAATAAACAGACAGATATCCTATTTTACATCATATATATCCCCCATAACGATGATAATGTCGATAAGTCTTGTTTTGATGCTCAGCAAAGTACATATTGACAAGTTTGGCAGTTTGCTTGCGTTCTTTTCATCAGTTGCTTTTGATGTGTATCTGATACATTGTCATATTTATATTTTTGACTATCTGATAAAGGATAATTTTGTATTCATCAAAGAATACACGATAATTACAGCACCGCTTATTATGGTACTGTGGTCTGTGCTTATATTCTTATCCGCTGCACTTATGGGTGGCTTGCGTGTATTTTGCTTCAGAGTAATCAGGTTAAATCTTATCATAGGCAGAATTTCCGGAAAAATAGATAATGCAATATATTCTGCTGAATGATACATCACAGCAAGGTGTGAAGCTCATGACACAAAAAAATAGTACTAAAGACATATATTGGCAAAAAATCCGGGGGGGGTGCATACTTGCAGTCATCTTCATCCACTGCAGGAACGGCGTTGAGTGCCCTCTTGACACAATAAACGGATTGTCGTATTTCATTATGCGAAATCTTGTAAATTTCCCGGTGGATATATTCTTCTTCATGGCAGGCTTTTTCGTAAAGCCTATTGATAACAACATTGCATATTACAGAAAGCGTCTGCCAAAGCTGGTTATCCCCTATGTCTTTTACACCTGTGTATATTTTGCAATAAGGGTGATATCGGGCAGTAAAGTCACTATAAAGTCGGTCATTGGTGCTGTTTTCCTTGGGATGGCATCCACGCCGCTCTACTATATTGTGGTGCTTGTGTACTTTACACTGCTGACCCCGTTGCTGTTCAAGGCACTTGAAAAAAAGGCTCTTACTGTATGTGTATTCCTTTCCACACCAATTTGTCTGGCAGGAGGATATATCCTTTTCTATTCAGGTCATGATATATGGACGTATCTGAGATATACACCCGTGTGGCTCTCTTTCTATTTCCTCGGGATGTATCTGAGGAAAAGACCTGTGTCATTCAATAAAACAGTGTTGTGGATATTGCTCCTTGTGGCATTTGGCACAGAGCTTGCAAGTTCATATTACCTTATGGGCATAGAAGGCAATACTTTTTCACAGATGCGTTTCAGCGGTATGTTCTACGGTGGTGTCATTGCACTGCTGATATACGAATATTCAAAGGAAAAGCATGATGTACAGAAGGCTGGGCTCCTCAGTCACTTAGGTGATAATTCCTATGGTATATATTTCATGCACAGCATATTCACCATGATATTTGTAAAACTCTTTCCATTCACAGAAGATATGATCCTGCTCATGTATGAAATGTGTGAGCTTGTATTTGCGGCTACACTCAGCGACATCATCATCATAGGGTTAAGGAAAAGTATCCCGGACAGGAAAATAAGAATGGTATTCGGAGCGTGATACCTTGATAAATATCACCGAAAAAAGTAAATGTACAGGCTGTCATGCCTGTGCGGCTGTCTGTCCCAGATCCTGCATAGAAATGAAAAGGGACAGCGAGGGCTTTCTGTACCCTGTTGTTAATGCCGATGAATGTATAAACTGCAATAAATGCGAACGTGTTTGCCCCATACTCACAGGCAGGACGGAAAATGCAGATTCACAGCAGTCGGGCTATGCCGCATACAGCAAAGATGAAAAAATGAGGCTGAAAAGCTCCTCCGGCGGAATATTCAGTGAGATAGCCCGAGTCATCATAGACCGGAGCGGAGTGGTCTTCGGTGCGGCAATGGCAGATGATCAGCGTTCGGTACACCATATTGCAGTGGAGGATCCGGACGGGCTTGAAGCCCTGCGAGGCTCAAAGTATCTGCAAAGCACCGTCGGTGATGCGTACAGACAGGCGAAGGAATACCTCGACAAGGGCAGATACGTCCTCTTTACAGGCACCCCCTGCCAGATAGGAGGGCTGTATGCCTATCTGGGGAAGGATCACGACAGGCTCTATACCCAGGATCTTATCTGCCACGGTGCGCCCTCGCCCCTTGTATGGGAAAAGTATGTTGAATACCGTGAGAACAAGGCATCCGATGGATCGTCACCGAAGGTGACGACACGGAGAACCTTTTTCAGGGTGAAACCCTGGAAAAGGTTCTCTGTACGGTTTGAATTCTCAAACCGTACGGAGTACCTTGCCGACCTTCGGTCGGATCCCTTCATGAGGGGATTTCTCTCAGATATATATCTGAGACCTTCCTGCTATGACTGCAAATTCAAAACTGTTCACCGTCAGGCAGACATCACCCTTGCAGACTTCTGGGGCATACAGAATGTCTACCCCGATATGGACGACGACAAGGGTACATCCTTTGTGTGGCTGCATTCGGATAAAGGCAGAGAGTTGTTTGATGAGATAAAAGGGAACCTTGTCATACGGGAATGTGACCCTGCGGCGGTCACATCCAAATACAACACCGCCGCTGTGAAGTCTTCACTGCTTCCTGCAAAGCGAAGTGTATTCTTTGACAACATGGACAGGGCAGATGTGGTCAGGAATATCCGAATATGCACAAAAGTGCCTTTCGTGAAGCGGGTGTACAGGAAGATAAGGTCGATTGCCGGCAGATGCTCGATGATCTGTCTGATTTGATCAGGAGTAAAGAAGTAGACTGCGATGTTGTGGAGCGGTTTAATTCGGCAGGAATAAAGAGCGTTTCTCCTATTCCTAAGCGTGAAGCATTTATGCGTGATATTCAGAGTAAGGATTATGAAAAGACGGTTTCAAAGTATACTAAGCCGAGTTTGTATAAACGGGCAAGAAGATTTGTCGGAAGAATTAAGAGTAAAATATTAGGCTAGGAAGTTTTCAGTATGAAATTTATTAAAACCATCCTCCTCACCGGCTCTGCCGGTTTCATCGGAGCAAACCTGATGCTCCGGCTGCTCAAAGAAAACGAAAACTGCACCTTCATCGGCCTTGACAACATGAACGCCTACTACGACGTTTCAATCAAGGAGTACCGCTTGAAGCAGATCGAGGCTGCGGCTGAGAAGTCGGGGAATACATACAAGTTCATCAAGGGCGACCTTGCTGACAGGGCTCTTATCGACAGTGTTTTCGAGGAGTACAAGCCCGATATCGTTGTGAACCTTGCTGCTCAGGCCGGCGTTCGGTATTCTATCGAGAACCCCGATGCTTACATAAACTCCAACATAATTGGCTTTTACAATATCCTCGAAGCTTGTCGTCATAATCCTGTGGAGCATCTGGTATATGCAAGTTCGTCCAGCGTTTACGGCGGTAACAAGAAGGTGCCGTTTAGCACCGATGACATGGTTGACCACCCTGTTTCGCTATATGCTGCGACGAAAAAGAGCAACGAACTGCTGGCTCATGCTTACTCGAAGCTCTACAATATCCCGACTACCGGGCTGCGTTTTTTCACGGTTTACGGACCTGCGGGACGTCCCGATATGGCTTACTTTGGCTTCACAAACAAGCTGGTCAATGGGGAGACTATAAAAATATTCAACTACGGAAATTGCAAGCGTGATTTCACTTATGTGGATGATATCGTTGAGGGCATCGTTCGTGTGATGCAGAAGGCTCCCGAGAAGAAAAACGGCGAGGACGGGCTGCCTGTTCCGCCTTATGCCCTGTATAATATCGGCGGTGGGACACCTGAAAACCTGCTTGATTTTGTCCAGATTCTCAGCGAGGAGCTTGTGCGTGCAGGGGTTTTGCCTGAGAATTACGACTTTGAGGCTCACAAGGAGCTTGTGCCCATGCAGCCGGGTGATGTGCCTGTGACCTACGCAGATGCTACGGCTTTAGAGCGTGACTTCGGATTCAAGCCGACTATTGATCTGCGGACGGGCTTGCGGCATTTTGCGGAGTGGTACAAGGAATTCTATAAATGTTAGGAGTATGAAAATATGAAAATAGCGGTAGCAGGAACGGGCTATGTGGGACTTTCCATCGCAACGCTGCTGGCTCAGCACAATACGGTCACAGCGGTTGACATTATCCCCGAGAAAGTCCGGCTGATAAACAACAAAAAATCTCCCATTCAGGACGAGTACATAGAGAAATATCTGGCTGAAAAGGCCCTTGATCTGACGGCTACTTTGGACGGAGAAGCTGCCTACAAGGACGCAGATTTTGTAGTTATCGCTGCTCCAACAAACTACGACCCGAAGAAGAATTTCTTCGATTGCAGTGCTGTCGAAGCGGTCATCGAGCTTGTTCTGAAAGTGAATCCAAATGCTGTTATGGTGATAAAATCCACAATTCCTGTGGGCTATACAAAGTCTGTCAGAGAAAAATATGAAACTAAAAATATCATTTTCAGCCCCGAATTTCTGCGTGAGAGTAAGGCGCTGTATGATAATCTTTATCCCAGCAGAATCATTGTCGGTACCGATCTGAACGATGAGAAGCTGGTCAAAGCGGCTCACACCTTTGCCGAGCTTTTACATCAGGGAGCGATAAAAGAGAACATCGACACGCTGTTTATGGGCTTTACCGAAGCCGAGGCGGTCAAGCTGTTTGCGAATACATATCTCGCTCTTAGAGTTTCATATTTTAATGAGTTGGACACCTACGCTGAGATGAAAGGTCTGGACACCAAGCAGATAATCAACGGCGTTTGCCTTGACCCGAGGATCGGCAGTCACTACAACAACCCCAGCTTTGGCTACGGCGGTTATTGTCTGCCCAAGGACACCAAGCAGCTCCTTGCCAACTACGAAGACGTTCCCCAGAATATGATGTCGGCTATCGTTGAGTCAAACCGCACACGCAAGGATTTCATCGCAGACCGTGTGCTTGAAAAGGCAGGATACTACACCGCAAATTCTATGTGGAATGCGGATAAAGAGCGACCAATCATTGTTGGTGTATATCGTCTGACAATGAAGTCGAACAGTGATAATTTCCGCCAGTCCTCTATCCAGGGCGTTATGAAGCGTATCAAGGCAAAGGGTGCGACAGTTATAATCTATGAGCCGACCCTTGACGATGGTGCTTCGTTCTTTGGCAGCCTTGTTGTGAATGATTTGGAAAAATTTAAGGCGTCCTCCGATGCGATCATTGCGAACAGGTATGATAGCTGTCTTGATGATGTGGAGGAGAAAGTTTATACTCGGGATTTGTTTAGGAGAGATTGACTGAAAGCAAATAGCATTTACCGCCTAACAAGCTTTTTCTATGAGATACATTCTTTTTCACAAATAGTTTTGATTGCTGTTATCATATTGCTTTGGACATACATAAATAAACTGATACCAACTAAAGCAAGAACAGTAATCAACATTGCAGGTTTGTGTGCCTGGAGTTTTCGTTGTTCTTTTGCTTGGTTTAATAAACCGTGTACCACGAGAAAGAAACAATTATTTGATTCCATTTCAGGTATTATTTCCATTAACAATGTACCGAATCCAACAGCTAATGCTAAATTCGCTATTTTTCGTCCCAACAGGTTTAAGTCTGCCATACATTCTCAGTGAAAAAGCATCAAAACCAATAAGAATATCAATTCTATGCGGCTTTCTGCTCTCGTTGACAGTTGAACTCTTGCAGCTCGCACTTTACCGTGGAACTTTTGATACCACCGATATAATTATGAACACCCTCGGCACAGCTATAGGTACGCTGTCATTCTTCGCATATGACCGCCTCAGAAAAGAATCTGATAAAAATGACCAGAAAAAAAATTATGACATATGATCAATAACTCTATGTTAATAATTTGAGATGATAATTGGAAGAAAGATTATGCACGCATACCTAATAATAGCACATAATAATTTTAATCAACTTGCGCAACTACTATCGCTTTTAGATGATAAAAGAAATGATATTTACATTCATATTGACAAAAAAAGTCCTTTTTCAGAAAAAGATAAAAAACTACTTAATTGTTCTGTTAATCACTCTAAAGTATATTTTGTACACAGAATTACAGTTACTTGGGGAGCCTATAGTAATGTTGAATCTGAGATGATATTACTTAAAGCTGCTGTAAAAAAGGGGTATGATTATTATCACTTACTTTCCGGGCAAGATCTACCGTTGAAAACTCAAGATGAGATTCATTCATTTTTTGATGCTCACCAAGGAAAGGAATTTGTTCATTTCGGGAATGAAGAATTCATCAATTCTTCTGTATATAGAATAAAATACTATTGGTTCTTCAGGGAAGGCACTGGGCGTTCAACAAGGATAGACAAAAGATTAATAAAAGGATTCTCAAAAGCATTAGTAATTATTCAAAAGATAATTGGTATTGATAGAACAAAAAAACTAGGTAAAAGCTTTAAATATGCAGTAGGAGCTCAATGGTTTAGCATTACTGATAATTTTGCTCGGTATATTGTAAAAAATAGTTATCAAATACAAAGTATGCTTAAAAACACTGTTTGTTGTGATGAAGTTTTAGTGCAGACTCTGGCAATTAACTCGAATTTCTATAATAAGTGTTATAATAATAGTTTTAATAACGATTATCATTCTATAATGAGAGATATTGATTGGAAAAGAGGTAAACCTTATACATGGCAAAACAAAGACTTTGATGAATTGATCAGTTCAGAGTATTTGTTTGCCAGAAAATTTGATGCAGATATTGACAAAGACGTAATCAAAAGAATTAGTGATTATATTTTAAAGTAAACATACGATTGTCAAGAATAATTATCGTAATACAACCGCCTCAGAAAAGGATCTGATAATAATGACTCAAAATGACAAAAAGGTTTTGAATCTGATATTGTTTCTCTTAAAACAGAGCCTAAATGTGCCGGTGGATATTTCTGTTTTGGATTTGGACTTTGTCAGCCAAACGAATGTCATAAAAAGAATTGAGCAGATCTTGATTCGGCACAAGCTGGTGGTGACGGTCTATCCGAGCATTACGGCTCTTGCCCAAAATGATGCCGGTAATATGCTTTGGAGTGCGCTGCGGACTGATTTGAAGATACATAACTATAAATATATTAAACAGGCTTTTGACCAGGAGTATGAGATCGGTGCGCTGCTTGATGCTTTTGAGAAGAACAGGCTCACATCTATTCCATTGAAGGGCTGGGAGCTTCGCAAGCTGTATCCGAATGCTACTAATCGCAGCATGGTGGATTTTGATATTCTGGTCAAAGATTATAACTATATGAAAGTCGCAAAAGTGATGAAACAGCTGGAGTTTGAGTGCGGCAGCGAAAGCTCCTGGAAGCACGACAATTTCAGCAAAAACAACGTCACGGTGGAGGTACACAAGCGGCTGACCGATGACAGCAAATATATTTCCCGTTGGGAGCAGACATTGTGGGACAGGTCTAAGCCTTATAGTGAGGACAGCGAGTTCATCAGAAAAATGTGCAATGAGGACTTTTACATCTTCCATTTTCTGCATATGTACAAGCATTTTTGCAACGGTGCGCTGGGGCTTCGCACCATCGTTGACACTTGGCTGTTCCTGAACAAGTACAAAAAATTGAACAGAAATTTTCTCAACACTCAGTTTGAGAGAATGGGTCTTAAAGATTTTGTTGAGCGTATAGAACACTTGTCGAGGGCCTGTTTTGAGACGAATGAGTTCGACGAGAATGACCTGCTGCTTTTGGAGTACGCCGTCACCAGCGGAGTTCACGGTGACGGCAAGAGATACAAGCTGGGCAGGGCTGTGATGAAGTCGAGGGGTTCGCTGAAAATGGGGGCGCTCAGGTCAAAGTTCGATGCGGTTTTTCTGCCCTACAGCCGCATGAAGGCGCATTTCCCGATACTAAAAAAGTACCCGTTTTTGCTGCCGTATTGCTGGTTCAAGCGGATATGGCGGTTCAGGCACAGCATTTCGGAGAGTGCGAAAAGGATCAGCTACAGCGATGTTTCCGAGTCGGATTTTAGGAAGATGCGGGAGTATTTCAGGGCTGCGGGAGTTAAGTGAGATGGAAGCACTTGTCGTGTTTTGTAGGTTTGAATGAAAATCGCATCTAAAGAACAAACGTTTAAAACGTCAAAGGGCGGTCAAGCGACCACCCTTGTTTTTTTGCCTTCAAACCCGATATTTTCTCAAATTCGTCAACCGTCATGTTGGCTTGCTCAGCCGCCTGAGCTAATGTCAAAAGACCTTTTTTTACAAGATCTACAAGTGTTTTGATAACACCGGCTTTTTCAGCATTGTTTCTCATATCTTCAATTGCCTTGCACACGTCAACACGCCCTTTCTTTGTTTTGTTTAATGGTATGTCTGTTCCGGTCATTATGCTGATGACCTCAGCGGTCTCCCACGATACGTCTGTGTAAGCTACATAATCATGAAGAACTCTGTCTAATTCTTTGTTGTCGTTTGAATATTTGATGAATTTCAGTGCCGCATTTAGCTCGCTGTGGAACTTGGTGAAATCCCTGTCCGATATCGATGCAGGAGTTATCAAATGTAGGTGATAGTTGTCTATAAACCTTTAGCATACCCGGTTCTGTCGTAAGCATACTGTACAGATCTTTCGGAGCTGTCCATTCGGCTGTGGGAGCTTTTGTCTTTTGCAATGTAAGATCTTCAAGGATAAGATCGTCATTCTGTTTTTATATAAGGCCGAAATAGCCACAATAGAGCTCATCATCTTTGCCGGAAACATCTCAGTAGAATTCATACCCGGGCTTACAATCGACATCGAAGAATAAAAGACTCCTCACCGCTGACGCACTTGCCGGCAGTGAAGAGCCTGTATCGTTTAGAAAATCTGTCCCGGAAGTTTCAACTTCTTCTTTGCGGGAAATCCTTTGTCGAACTCTTCCACATCAGCATCATCAACGTAATACCCCGGCGGCGTCTGGTACACGCCGGTGATACCATCAAGATATCCATGGATAAGTTCCTTGCAGAGAAAGAAGGAGTCATCTGCGCCTTCCGGCAGGTCGTGATAGCGTATGCCGAATTTACGGGCATAGGTAAAGCCGCACTGCCGCCTTTGCCGTGGATGTAAATAACAGCGTCCATTCTTTTCGCTTTTTTTCGTTCCCCGCTACTGAAAGAGGTGTGGAAGCCTTGGTGTGTGCTTACTTCTTTTTCTTTGAAGCAGGAAGCTCATCGTACATTCCGACCAGAAGTTCTCTCATGAACTCCTTATTGTCCACATTGTCAACGAGCAGCATTTCCTTTGCTCCTTCATACGGAAGTTCCTTTTCTGCATTCGGCATCATTGCCACAGCGGACTTTGTGGGCTTCACAAGAAAGCGGTCGTCATATACTCCGCCGATTATTTTGCCGCGATAATAGATGATGTATTCTCCCATCATCGACCGATAGGACACGTCCTCCAATTCGGACAGCTGTTCCAATATGAAATCCAAGTATTCTTTGCTTGATGCCATGATTTTTCTTCCATTACTTTGATATCAGCTTCAAAAACTTGGTATCATTCATCTGCTCATTGGTAATATATTCTCCATCACAGAACAAAGCATATGTCGTGATCGGTGTTGGAGCGTTTTGTGCCTGTTCCTTGCTCTCAATATGGATCGCTCTGAACGATATGCCGTTTTCTTTTGCTGTTTGCTCTACAATCGGAACATACTTTTCATTGAACGGACACTGGCTGGTATAGTACAGAACATAGCCTGCTTCATCAACATGAGGATGCTTAGCACAGTCCTTGAACATAGGCTGGTGAACGTCAGCAGAGAATGGCAAATACCACAATTGAATACCATTATCAGACTCGTCACTTACGGTAAACCCTTTGTATTTCAAGAACTTCGGATCGGCAAGGAAAGGCTTTTTCTTAGCTGATGAAAGTATGCAAAGGCCCTGCTTTCCTTTGCTCTTGCTGTCATCAATACAAGCACCCAGCAGATCATTGGAGTATCCGTGTCCCTTAAATGAGCCGGAGACCCACAGACAGTCGATATACATATACCCGACTGCATCTATCGGATTCCATGCATTTTCAGCAGGGATATACTCAATGAAGCACTTACCCCGTTCCACGCTTTTCAGAAACACCAGTCCCTCATCGAACCGATACAAAAGCCATGCCTTCTTGGAAGAAACCTGTACATCCTTGTTATTTGAGATGGCACAGCAGATGTGCTCCTTTTCCAGATTTTCTTTTGTTACTCTAATGTATTCCATATATGCCTCCTACAGACACTGACATCTAAATGACCTTTTGCGTTCAGATCCAATCTTCGATGACGACGGTTAAAACCTTGAAAAGCCCAGGAATACAGCACTTTTTCTGCGGTCAGCCCCCATACTATCATGTTGACATGGCTGATATACAGGAGTTTTCCCGTTCACACATCAAAGGATAGGTAATCCTTAACCTGCATAGTTTTTTGCAGCCTGTGCGTACAGATACAGCGCACGGCATACGTTTTCCAGCTTATCGTTGTCTGAGCCACCGTTCTTCAGCACATTGTAGCAATAGGTCATGGGGCTGTAGGTCACACTGCCGCTCTCAAATAACAGGATAAAGTCATTGGCAAGTTCCTCCGCCTTTATTCCCCTGATTCGTGCCACCACATAGCCGCCGTTCTTGACAGTCTCCACCTTTTTGTCGCGGCAGGCGAAAGCAGTATTTACATCCAGCCCCTTGAAGTAGAGTGAAAGGGTAGTCTCGGATTTCAGTGAGAGGGTAGCCCCTGCGAATGTGACACCGCCCGGAAGTTTGGTACCCGCGCTGACGTAGGGCTTGTTGATGGTTCCGGCTGATACGCCGCTCACGTCCTTATCGGCAAGACCTTCGTTTGCAAGGGAGTTTTTGTTGTAGCCGAAATACGACTGGGAATAGGCTCCGTAATTCAGCATTGACTTGATGATATCCTGCTCCTTGGCATATTTGGCGGGATCATCGAGTATGGCTTTGGCGTACTGCTGTACAGTGAAGGTATAGACCTCGCTTTGCAGACCATCTGCAAAAAGCTGTGCATTTATGCTCTCAGTCATCTCCTTTGCTGCCACACCGCACCTGAACACATACAGGGTCGTTCCCGGCTTTTCAGCGGTGTTTTTCTCCGCCTGCGAAACCTTGACCGTTACGGGCTCAGCCACATTGGGAAGTGTTATCTGCATATAGGCACTGCTGTCGTTGGCAATGCGCTCATCAATGATCATATAGAGCTTCACGCCGATATCGCCGTCAAGGCTCATAGACATCCCGTACAGCTCATACTTTTTATTAAATCCCGCATCCACCGTCACATCAGCTTCTGGCATAGTGAAGGCATATGTGCTGTCATTTACCTTTGTCAGGGTGAGTGTCTGCTCTGTGCCCCCATCGGTGTACTTTGCGGTAAGGCTGCCCTCTGTCAGCAGATAGTCTGCATCGGGAGCAATGGTAAGTGTTACCCTGTCCCCCTTGTCTGCGCTTTGCCTGTCCGCTGTGACAGTGCCGTATTCGGCTTCATTTATGGTTATGGAATGTACCTTTGAGATAAGCTCCGCTTCGCCACTGCCGTTTATTACGACCACATAGCTTTCATCATCGCTTACGAAGTTATCTGCACTGCCCCGTGCATTGTCACCGCCCTTTGCATTAAGGCCGGAGGTGATAACACCGGGTGTCTCCATGGTGACGTGTATCTCTGCATCGCTGTCAAGCTTTCCCGTAACGGATATTGTTTTGCCCGTCGGCAGATATACATTTGCCGCTTTGCTGTCAGCAGTGTTGTCCTTTATGATGACCTTTCCGCTGACCTCAAAGATGCCTTCTGCATAAACTGCGCCTCCGCTGCCGCTGGTATTGCCGCTTATCTCACCGCCCTTCATGATGAATCTGCCCCCGTCAGCGATATATACCCCACCGCCTGCGCCGCCTGCGGTGTTGGCAGTAAGCCTGCCGCTGTCCATGACCACAGAGCCGCCGGATCGTATGCTTACAGCACCGCCGTTCTGTGTGCTGCTGCCGTTTTGAAACGTGCCGTTGCCTGTCAGCGTAAGACTCTTCTCAACATCAAAGAAGCTGCCCTTGCTGTCTGCATTTACTGTTTTGCCGCCCAGGTCAAGGGTAGCAGCCTTGTTTATCACAGCAGCCTTGTCACCCTTGGTGAAGGAAATATCCTCGCTTAGCTGCACGCTGTTTGTGTCGCCTTCGGTGAGCCTTTGAGTGATGTCTGTCCACTTAGTTATCCAGTCCGGTTTAAGCAGTACAGGTGCTGATATAACCATTTTGTCACCGGGCTTTACAGTGGTCACGCTGTCAACCGTTGAATCGAAGGCAAGCTTGTAAGTGTCATCCCCGGCGTTCTTGATCTCCACCGAGGTGGATCTTACCCACACATTAGCGGTATGGTTTTCTCTGCTGATGGTGATTTTCTGGACAGTATGAGTACTGCCAACAGCTGCATAGGCTGCCGGCACCAGTTCTCCTGATACCTCCTCTTCGCCTGAAACGCCGTTTTCGTATTTGACTATGAGCTTCCATGAGGCTCTGACGGTTTTGGTCTGAACGTCGTTATTGTCAGGAAATTCTACTTTGGTGACATTGTTGCCATCCTCTGTCCAGGACTGCCACAGAAGTCCTCCGTCGGAGAACGTCCATTTATTTTCGGTCAGAGTGTATTCTGTGCCCTTGTTTCTGTCGTGTGATATCTTTTCGGTAACAGTTTCCTTAAAACCATTCGGCCTTGCTACCGCAACCGGGATATTGCACTCGTATATTACTTCGTATGGTGCGACTTCCTTCTTGTACTCTTTCTCATTGCTCAGAGTCACCTTGTATTCGGTGACCTTGTATCTCTCAGACTGGGAATCAGACACGACAGACTTTGTAGGAGTGTGCTTTATGTCACGTTTTGCCTCGCATTTAGTACACTTCTGGTGCTCTGTGACATATTCATAATGCTCTTCTTCCCATTCATGGCTCTCATAGCGCCAGTCATGGTCACATTCATCATCATCGCCGCCTTCGCCGGAATCCTCGCCGGAACCGCCGCCAATGTCAAGATCCTTTATATCGCCCTTTTCACCGTTCCGGTAAAACCAGGAGAACAGCGTGCCAAATCCTGCTGCCAGAGCACCGACTCCTGCTGCCATCCATCCTGCCATGCCGCCCTTTAAAGCCTCAAAGCCGATGACAACAGAACCAGCAACTCCTGCTCCCGCAGTGATGGTGTTGGATGCAAGACCTTCGGCACCTCCAAGATTGCTGTTGCTGCCGCTGCCGTTTGTGTTGCCGTTTATTTCAGTGCCTTCACTGACTTCCATATTGCCGTCATTGATGAACATACCACCGCCGCCGTTGTTGGCGGTGTTGAGCTTCAGAACAAGATACAGTGTCCTGGTCTGGGTGACTGTTACGGTTGAAGAACCTGTTGTAAACAGCATATTCCTGTTTGACTGGGACTGGGGCTGAACCTGCTCCTCCTCATCGTTGTCAATGGCCTGTGCCTGCTCGCCCCCAAGGTACATACCGCCGCCCCTGTTGTCTGCATGGTTCTCGGTGATGCTCCCGCTGAGGGTGGACTCAGAGCCTGATGCCTGGTATATGCCGCCGCCGTCCTGCTGTGTCCTGTTTTTGTAGACGTGTACATCACTCATTGTGAAGACGGCGCCGCTGTTTATGAATATACCGCCGCCGCTGCCGCTATTGTAGCCGCCTGTGATCCTGTTGCCGCTGCTGTCGCTGCTGCCCTTGAGGGTAAGCGTGCCGTCAACACGGAGCACGTAGCCGTTTTCCGCTGCCGCTGTAAGCTGTCTGTCAATGTTGTGACCGTTGAGATCAAGCTCTGCTGATGCACCTGCGGGGACATACAGGAAGGTATCACCCTCACCGGGGGTAATGTCATTGTAAAGCTTGACATCAAGCCCCTCCCTCAGTGCACTGCTGACTGCTGACCATGTGGATATGTGCTCTATGGTTATAACAGTATCTTCGGTCACGTTAAAGGGAACACCAGCTGATACTGTTGTTTCCCCGGCCTTTATGACAGTCTCTGTGCCTGCGGGGGACTCAGGAGATATCATCTTATCTGTGAGGGTAAATACGCCGTACCCTTTGTTTTGTGCTATGGGGATGTAGTAGTCATTTTCTCCCACAGTCACCCTGAAGGAAGGCACATTTTCAAGGGAAACGGTGTAGGTCTGCCCATTATACTCACAGCTTGCTGTAAAGCTGAATGTGTTGTCCCCGTTCTGCACCTTTGTTATCGTGACATCGTTTGCCTCAAAGGCTTCACCGTAGCTCGGAGTAAGGGTAATGACTGCTGAGGAATAGTCATCTGCCCATTCTGCTGAGGCAGTGTAGGTTAACTCATCAATGTATACGACAGTGTATTCATCGGTGGAAACAAGTCCTGATGAATGATATGCCATGACTACAGAATTTGTGCCTGCTGAAAAGGCTCCTGCCTCAATAGTCACAGGGGAGCGTGAATACACCCCCAGAGTAACGTTTTCATGGTTTGCAAAGGCACCGCTGCATATCTTTGTGACAGTGCCACTATCAACAATGGCGATTATATCTGTACCTGCGGGCAAAACACTGTTGGTACCGTCACCAATGGTGTTTACGGCAGTTTTTGCATTGCCCTTCATATAGGCTGACGGTAACTTTATCATGCTGTCAGTACCGCTGTATGTGATAAGTGCATTGCCATCAAAGGAGTAAATATCTTCTGCGGGTATAGTGCTGATCTTATTGCCGTTTTTGTCAAGGTAATATGTTGTGTCATTCAGTACAAAACTGTAATACTCATCATTTCCGGAATGGTAAACGCCGTTATCATCTCTGGAGGGTGCACATCTTTCTGTGTGCTGTACAGGCACCCACTTTATGTCGGTAAAATCCTTTGAATAGTTCAGATTCTGATAATTAGCTGTGAATTCATATCTGAGAAAAGACTTGTTTAAGTATTCAGTTATGGGAATGTTATCATAGGACCATGTAAACGACGGAACATCCTCCCGGTAACACTCCATCACTGCACCTGTGTAATCGTCTGCCCATATCCAGCTGTAGTAGATAGTTTTGGTATCTGTATAGGTAATGTCGTTGTATTCCGCTGTGGCAGTGACGGTAAAAGAGGAGCCGTTGTCATTGTCATCAGCGGAAACGCTCGCCTGCTGAAGCGCAAGTTCCTCTCCCGTCACAGGATCCGAAAGCGTCACACTTGCACCGGAGCCGTAGGAATTCCAGTTCCATACAGGCACAAGGGCACTGTCGCTCATTTTGATATATAGCTTGTTGTCATCGGAGTTCCATACTGTATTCGTATCAGCGGTATCACCGAAGAACGCTGACGATTTATCAGAGGCGCTGTTGGCAAAAGCTACGGGTGTGTCATAGGTCACCTGTACAGCAGGGGAGACATACACCCTTGATGCGGTGTTCAGATCATCACTGACCGCTATCATGGCACCGCTTGGAAGATATACGTTGTTATTCGGGTCGGAGATCGATGTGCCGGTATGATTGTCCCTTATGCTTATATTGCCGGATACCCTGAAATTGTTGGTGCCGGGTTTAACATAGACACCTGCGCCTTCGGTGGCATAGTTGCTCTCTATACGCCCTCCGGACATATCAAAGGTGCCCTCATTCTCAACATACACGCCGCCCCCGGCGGTACCTGTATTGTGGTGTATTTGACCTCCGGACATGGTGAAGGTGCTGTTGCTGTTGCTGTTGCCCCTTATATAGACACCTCCGCCCTTGGAATCATCAGAAGTGTTTTCGTATATCTCGCCGCCGCTCATATTGAAGGATGCGGCATTGATACATACGGCTCCGCCCTCATTGGTGGAGTGGTTGTCGTAGATACTGCCTCCGGACATATTGAACACAGAACCTGAGTAATCGAAAACCGCCCCGCCCATTTTGTCGGAGGTATTATTGTGAATGCTGCCGCCGCTCATTGTAAATTCGCTCTGAACAAGGGAAACAGCTCCTCCGTAGCTTAATGAATGATTGTGGGAATGATTGTGGTGGATATAGCCGCCGGTTATTGTGAACGTGCTCTCGCTGGTCATTAAGACTCCTGATGAACTGAAGCTTGCTATGTTTCCTCCATTCATCTCAAAGCAGCCTGCATTGTTTGAAAATACACCTGTGCATTCTGTTGTGCTGTTTTCACTGCCTCTGAGTGTTCCGGTCTTTTCAGCCGAAGAATCCTCCAGGATAAAATGCCCGCCGTATATCCCTATCAGGTTGGTAGCTGACTGTGCGGCTGTTATGGTATGACCGTTGAGATCAAGGAGTATCGTTGAATGTGGATATACAGGAAGGTTTAACTGTGTGGATTCCGGTTCGATATCTTCGGTAAGCTTAATTTTTACATCAACAGGATAGTTCCTGGTGAGCGCAAAAAGCTCATACAGATCATCCTTGTTATACTGGTATATAAGTATGTATCCGTCATCATCCGGTATATAATCAGCAAGAGGATCTCCGGAAATGACGTTCAGGAGCTTCTTTTCAGTGCTGTTCCAGCTGATGGTGCGACCCTCATTATCGGATACAAAGCCATAGGAATAGTCCTTATCCGCTGTACCCACCGTGGGTATGGTATTATACCCTTTTTCGACAGGAGTGTATACGTGTACCTCGGAGCCTTCGCCAAAAGCCGCTTCCATAGTTATGAGAGCACCAGTGCAAAGATGAATACCCTTAACAGCCCCATCATCACTGGTATAATTATCCTTTACTGTGACAGTGTCGCACCCGGCAGGCACAACAAAGCTGCATCCCGGTTCAGCATATACTCCGCCGCCGTTTGTCGCTGTATTGCCTGTAACAGTGCCGCCGGAAAGCCTGAGTGCAGAGTCTTCTGCAAGATATATGCCGCCGCCGTTCTCTCCCGAGTTATCACGTATATCGCCGCCGAACAGCATAAGGTTACCGCCGGACAGCACAGAAACAGCACCGCCGTTATTGGACGTGCGGTTTTGTGTTACAATGCCGCCATTTATAGTGAGAGTACCGCTGTTTTCTACCATGAAACAGCTTTCATTGTGGAAGACATTGTTTGCACTGCATATAGTGCCGCCTTCCCTGCTATCTTCTATTATCAGTGCCCCATATACACCGAAAAGCCTGTCCTTCGCCGCTAAACCAGGATCAGTGTTTCTGCTGATGGTGTGACCGTTTAGGTCAATGGTGACCCTTGCGCCTGCCTTGATATCAAAGCACGGCTTCGTATTATCATTGACGTTGATATCAGCCGTCAGCCTTATTTTTGCAACATTTCCAGCAAAGGCATAGTATCCCAGCATATTGTACAGTGTGTCGTAATCACCGATAAGGCTGTAACCATCTGCCGCAACATCGTTGCCGGAGCCAAGCAGCATACTGTCGGTGCTTTCTGTCTGAACCGTGTCTCCGACTGCGGACACACCTGTGTCCTCTATGGCATAAACAGTGGGTGTTACCGTATATGTAAAGGCCATACAAAGGGCTGTAACAGCGCCTATTAGCCTATTTATGATCTTTTTCATAAAGCTCCTCTCCTGACGTTTGCAAAGGACGTGTGGATATACTTGATTTTATTTTATCATAATATCAGTGATTTGTCAAATGAATAACTGCTGAAACCTTTGTACAAATGTACAAACCAAAAACAGGTATCAGGCAGTAGGAGAGGGGAGTTGTAAAAAGGGGGATTTATAGCATGAAATGCAGGAATGTCAATATTAAATAATATAATATTAAGAATTAAATTACATATTAATATATAACGTATGGTCAGAATAGGTTATAATAAAAAATCACATTGACCGTTTCGGGGTATGGTGGAATTGGCAGACACGCCAGTCTTAGGAACTGGTGAGCGATCGTAAGGGTTCGAGTCCCTTTACCCCGACCAGCTGCCCATCCTGAGAGAAAGGAGCTCTTGCCTTACAGCGTATCCTGTCAGGCACACCGCAAAGGTGATCATATGTCAGATAAGAATTTCAAGACAATAGCAGATAACCGCAAGGCAAGGCACGACTATTTTGTGCTGGAGAGCTTTGAAACAGGCATAGAGCTTGTGGGCACGGAGGTAAAATCCATACGTGCGGGGGGAGTGAACCTGAAGGACTCATGGTGCAGCATTGATGACGGTCAGCTGTGGATCAAGGGTATGCATATCTCTCCCTATGAGCACGGGAACATATTCAACCGTGATCCCATGCGTGTCAGAAGGCTTCTGATGCACAAAAGGGAGATAAACCGCCTGTACGGCACACTTAAACAGGAAGGTCTCACTCTCATACCATTATCCCTTTATTTCAAGGGTTCAAGGGTAAAGGTGCAGCTCGGGCTGTGCAAGGGCAAAAAGCTCCACGACAAGCGTGATTCCATGGCAGCGGCACAGGCTGCAAGGGATATCGACCGTGCAATGAAGGAGCGCAACCGTTAACTACGGGGATGTAAAGGTTTCGACAGGGACTTTGAAACGTGATAAGCGAGCAGAGGATGGTGCTGACCTCTATAACCATGCACACGTTTTAAAATTAGACGACAAGAATAATTTTGCTTTGATGGCTGCCTGAGTGCGCCGTCCGTCCTCCCTTTGAGTACCACGGCTTAGGGCTGGGCGTCGATTAGTGGCCAACGTCATTGTGCCAAGCCTGTAACACGATGATGTATTTCAGGCTACCAAGGCTGTGAGCGTGTCTGTCTGCTCACCTCTGCGGGAATTCCGATGACAGACTTCGCTCGGAGAAAGTTGCGTGGACAGGTTTTTGGACACGGGTTCGATTCCCGTCATCTCCACCAGCGGGGGAGTCCCCGCAGTGACAGCCGTCCTCTGCTTTTTAAGCAGGGGACGGTTTTCTGTTTCTCACCCATTTTAAAGCCTTTGGAAGAGACACATCTCCGGTATCGGCAAAGGCTGATGCTGGGGATCGCAGCTGCTTAGTTAGAGTATGCATACAAATATCAAAGCATGATTATTAAAAAAATCTTAAAACCAATTAAAAGCCATTGACAAAAAGGTCATTTTATGTTAACATAACATACGTTAGGAACAGGGTTAACTGTTCAAAAAAGGGGGAATACATATGTGGACTAATTCCATGCTTAAAGAAAATGCAAAGTCCGTACTCAAGAACTTCTACTGGATGGCTGTGCTTGCACTGGTCATTGTCAGTGTAGTTTCCGGTGTGGCAAACAACATACCCAACTGGGTAAGCGGCACACCCAGTGCAGCTTCTTCCGTTACCCAGGCAATTGATGCCGCCAAGGACGGAGAGATAAGTGATTCCGAGATGCAGGCCATTCAGTCTGCAAGTGCCGCATCCAGCGGTGTTGGCAGTGTACTGGGCTCTATCATCTCCATTGCCATCACATTCTTTGTTATCAATCCTCTCAGCGTCGGCACCTGCAAGTTCTTCATCGAGGCACGTTCAGGCAGCGTAGAGATAGGCAATCTCTTCTATGCCTTCCGCAAGGAGCATTACCTGAACATCGTCAAGACCCTTGCCATTATGACGGTAAAGATCTTCCTGTGGTCATTGCTGTTCATAATTCCCGGTATCATCAAGGGCTATGCCTACTGTCTCACACCCTACATCCTTGCTGAGAATCCCATTATCGACAGCAAGCGTGCAATGGAGATAAGCGAGCAGACCATGAACGGCGAAAAGATGAACTTCTTCGTTCTTCAGCTCTCCTTCATCGGCTGGTGGATACTGGTGCTCTTCACCTGCGGTCTGGGCTCCTACTTCCTCAATCCCTACATCAAGGCTACCGAGACAGAGTTCTTTATGTGCATGAAGGCTAAGGCAAACTCCTCCAACATCGCACAGTACGGTGAGCTCCCCGAGGCAGGCTTTGCAGGCGGCATGGGCGGCTTTGATCCCAATGCAGGCTTCCAGAACAACGGCTATGATCCCAACGCAGGCTACAACCCCAATGCAGGCTTCCAGAATGCACCCTATGATCCCAATGCGGGCATGGGCAGTGTAGATCCCTACAATCAGACACCTGCACAGCCTCAGAACGACAGTTTTGACAATCAGAACAACAACAATGACAACTTCAATCAGTAAGTAAGACATAATAGTACGGCTTGCGCAACATAGGTTACGCAAGCCGTTTTTCGTGCGCTCGGTGGCGCACATTTCTAAAGGCTAAAAGCATCCTGAGAGCGGGAAACTATCAGCTAAAGAGAAGAATGTCCATCATAATGTATAATCCTTAATAAGTCTGAGAAAACGCTGGTTTGACGAGTTGAGATAAAATACAGATATAAGGCATAGTCCATTGATATCTGCTGAAATAACAACAGTTCATATTCCATATGTGCGTTGAAATTAGGTTTTCACCGCTTTATTCAATCAATATACAATATTTAGTATTTCTTTTGATTCATTATACGGAAATTTCTGATGAAACTCCCTGACAAATACCATCAGAATCAAAAATAAGTGCAATAGTATACCCTGTTGCTTGCCATTGACGTAAAACCTTACCATTTCCAATTGAAGATATGGAATTAGGTTCTCCGCATACCGCTGTTATTTCAGACAATTTTCGTCCTGTTAGTGTTCCTAAACTCACAAATTTCTTATGTAATGCTACACCGGGTGCCTTAACGCCAGCTTGTGTAATTGCATACCATATAAATCCGACAACAGTAACTGAACCCAGTCCTATAATTGTTTCTATAATACCATCCATTAATACTTCCTCCTCCAGTGAAAAACGCCATATATAAGATGTCTGATTTAATTTGCATTGATACCTGCAACAATACCTAAATAATATAGAGGGGTTCTCTAAAAACCGGGACACGAGAAAAATTTCGTATATGAGTTGTATCGTATTCATGGCAAAGAACCGCAGTAATACTGTATGTATTGCAAGGCTATTTAACGAAGAAGACGATACAATGAATAGAATCTTTTCTGTGAAGAGGGTTTTTAGAGTTTCCCTTGAACAATTAATTCCGAAATCTGAGAAAATAAAATACCCATATCTGTTACGGCCCCTTTTCAAAAGAAATAGTTCTCTCTTGAATAGTTATCTTATATCCGTTCTTTTTTGCCGCTTTTGCTACAGCAGATCTGTTTTTTAGATACCATGGGCTTTTAGGAATTCCCATTCCCGTGCTTCTTATATACTGTTTTTCCGTCATACTGAATTCTTCTCCGCTTTCCATTTGCCTGATAATACCTTTCAGATCCGGACTTGCCATACCATAACGCCCCCAGATAAATTCAGTAATAAATAATCTGACTAATTTATTTCCATATGTGTAAATCATGCTGCTTTTGTGTCCAATATTAATATACCATAGTATTTTGATTTTGTCAACGGGATATTATACAATAATTTATACTATGGTATTGTTATGTTTGACGAAAGGAGCGAAATATGTTCGGTGAAAGGATAAAGGAACTAAGGACATCTATGGGGTTAAATCAAGTAGAATTCGCAAAGAAGCTCGGTGTAACGAAGCAGAGTGTGAGTAACTGGGAGAATGGGAATATACAGCCATCTATAGATATGCTGACTCGTATTGCTGTCACATTCCGTGTGAAAGCAGACTATCTTCTTGGGCTAGACAATATGAACATTGTTGACATCACCGGACTTACCGGAGAACAGGCGGCTCATATCAGAGCCATAATAGAAGATATCCGCACAAACAACATATGTTGAGCTAAAAAGTGGTTTAAAAGACGATCGCCTTGTGTAATGAATGTACAGCCCTAGACGAAAAATGAATTTGGGTAATAAAAGACAGGACAGGTGATATGCCTGTCCTGTTTTATGTATACGACTGTATGACCACACTGTATGTTTATCACAGCCTTCCCGTAAGCTCCAGCTTTCTCTTCACCTGATGCGCCCTTGCTATTATCTTTTCAGCCCATTCATCATCCTGGGCATCAAGCTGGAATACATCAAAGCCGTAGGTCTTGCCGTAGGTGACCACCACGGCTTCATCGTCTATGTGCAGGGATATGTGGTAGTAGGTGGGGAGCTTTGTTGGCATACGCTGGGGCTTGCTGCCCTGTACCTCCCGCTCATGGCGCTGTCCGTTGACAATGCCGTCAAATTTTATGCCGTAGTGACGGAAAAGGTGCTTGATGTACCTTTCCGAGCGGAATGAGGAGGTGTACACCCACACCTCAAAGCCCTGTTTCTGCAACTCGTTTATAAGATATGGGGTACCGTAGCGCACACGTTCCTGATATATCTTATTGAGCGAGAATCTCAGTTCCGGTTCTGTCTTGTGGTTTGCAGGGGACACGAATATGACCTCATCAAGGTCAAAGGAGACCCTCATTTTTTGCTGCTGTGTTTGTCTGCCCACGAGATCTCACCCCTTTACGAAGTTGGGATAGCGTTTCGGATCCCTGAGATCATTGCAGATGACCAGTCCTTGCCGGACAGATCAAGGGAATATGACTCAAACTCCTTTGTTTTTGGGTCTGTTACTGTAAAGCTCTCGTTATCTCCGTGGACAAGCAGCTTGTATTTGTTTGAAATGGCACTGACTATGCGCTTGTTCCTCTTGTTGTGGCGGATGAAGTTGATGACCCCCACATTTTTGGCACCCTTTGCCCTGTGTGCCTTCAAAAGCCCTCTGATATGGCTCTCCGGTGTGAAATTGCCGGTGTATATCCACACATCAAAGCCCATGCTCTGAAGCTCTGTAATGAGCAGCCCCGCATTGCGCCGCAGCAGCTCCTTATACTTTATACTATTGGGGAATGACAGCGCCTTGTCAGACAAGGCTGCATCCGTGCAGAGCAGTACCTCATCAAGATCAAAGGCAGCCGCCCTCTCATTTTCCGATGTTTCCAGACGGGAGAGTATCTTTTCCACAGGGACAGTGTTGAGTATCTTTATCGCTTACATTTGCCCTCATGGCGGCATACCAGCGGTGATGGCCGTTAAGTATGCGATAGCCGCCGATGTTCAGCTTTTCCACCATAAGGGGCTCTGTCTCCCACAGAGTTTCAAGCTGCACCCTCCGGCGGTAATCCTCGGAATAGGCGCTCACTATCTCGAAGTTGGGTCCTATGGCAGGGTCGGAGAATTCATCATCGGGGTTGGGGTGGAGCTTGTCAACACGAGCCTTCTTTACAAGCATTCTCTCGGCAAGCAGGGCGTGTATGGGTTTGGCAAGCCCAAGTGTAGCATTCATTTCATCAACGATCTTCCTGTAATCATCGGGCATCATGTCAAGGTACCGTCCTTTTCAAAGTATCCGTCATTTACTGCCTTGTCAAGTACATCGGAAATATATTCTCCCAGGCGGGCAGAGGCTTTCCCAACCACCTGTGAACGCTCCTTTACCTTCTCCGGGGCAACGCCCCTCTGCCGCCAGCTGAGGCCCCCCTTGGAATAGTTTAAAAGCAGGGGCTGCATATGGTCAACGGCATTTGCAAAGCGGGATTCCGGGGTTGAACCGCTTTCAAACTCCTCCCACAGTGAGCGGTATTCATCACGCTGATCGGCGGGGAGCAGTGAAAAGAGTCTGTCTGCCGCTTTTGCTTCACGCTCCGCCTTTGTCTTGTACCCTTCCGTATCATATGCGTAGGTATCGCCCGCATCTATCTCCACTATATCGTGGACAAGGAGCATTTTTAACGTTTTGAGCAGATCTATCTTTTCATCGGCGCATTCAGCCAGTATCACGGCAAAGAGTGCCAGATGAAAGGTATGCTCCGCATCGTTTTCACGCCTGTGGATAGACCCTCTTTCTGTCGGGGGATTTTCAGCCGCCCCTCTGTCCTCATCGGCGATTATGTATGTCTGTCTGTAAATGCTTTTCATTTTGTCACATTCCAACAGGAATGCAAGCTGTTCATCCAGACGATCCTTCATCACAACACCTTCTGCTATACAGGATTTTCCATACCACGGACATTTTCCACTATGGATTCCCTTATGAGCTTTCTTGCGGGGGCAAGGGATGCAAGTGCAGATATTACAAATCCCACTGCAATGGCAATTATAAGATACTTCACAGGGGCGGTGTAGGAGAACTCAAAGGGCAGATCATCAAGGTACAGATCCTCCCAGTGGAGTATGTAGGGCAGCTGTATCACCAGTATGGATACTTCCATAAGTACCAGAGAGATGGCTCCCGACAAACCCGCATATATAAGGCTCTCCCGCAGGAGCAGTCCCTGGAGCTGCCTGTCAGAAAGGCCGCAGGCTCTGAGCATGGCAAATTCCGAGGAACGGCTCTGAACATTGGCTGAAATGATGTTTGCAATGTTTATCACTGCAATTGCGGTTATTATGGCAATGACAAAGTATCCCACTATGGTGACTATCTTCAGCAGCCCCTCATAGAATGAGGTAATGCCCAGGTAATCTATGTACTGATTCTGATAATGTATGTCAAGGTAACGCACAGCCTCATCCTCACAGCCGGGGATGACCTTCAGGTTGATGTCTCTCTGGTAGAACAGCTCATAGCCGTCACCGCTGTCGGAGGGGATAAGGGATGTATAGTTGTCCAGGCGGCCGTCGTCTTCAAAGAGCTCTTCGTATTTCTCTTCTGAAACGACAGCGCATATTATAGCTGCTGAGGAGCGGTAGTCCGTGCAGTCGGTGGTGTATGTGCCCAGTGCGGGGATAGTGACTTCATCAAAAAGATCACCTGTGACATACATATACGGACTTGCCTTGATGCTTTCGGGAACGCCTTCTGAATAGAGAGAGGCGATCACGGTCTTCATATCCGTGTCATAGAGATCCTTGCACAGCAGAATGCCTCCGGAGGATACAAATTCATCATAGCTTACATCTGTGGTGATACAATTCTCAAAGGTATCACGGTTTGCAGGGGCTACACTGATGGCAGCCATATCACTGCCCAGCTCCTCCTGTGTGATGCCGTAGTCTGAAAGCTCCTCGCTGAAAAGCGTCATTGAGGTGTGGCTCTGAACATAGCTGAAAAGTCCGCTGTCCCTCAGCTCCTGCTCCCTCAGCTTTGTTTCATGGGGGAAATAGGTCTGATAGTTTATTACAAAATCATAGTCAACATTGTCTGTCAGGGAATTGGAGTCTATGGTCTGCCGCATAAGGTCAAGCCCGTATGAAAAGCCTGCAAAAAGCACGATAGAGAGCACCATGGACAGTATGGTAATGACAAATCTCTTCATATTGCGGGTGACGCTGACAGATGAGTAGGCACCTATGAAGCTGCCCCCCTTCATTATCTTTGTAGGCTTGCCGGGCACACGCACCTTTTCGTTTTTCCCGGCGGCTGAAAGAGCCTGTACAGGGGTGGAGCGAATGGAGCGCATACCCGTGGATATGGCAGAGGTAGCGACCCATATAAAGCCCAGCACCGCGGCAGATATGTATACAAAGGGCTTTATCGTAAATGTAAGTGCCGTGGAAAGGCGGGTGAACACAGTAGCGCCTATGGAGGCTATTATGCCTTTTATTATGCCAAAGCCTGCGTAGGCAAGGGCAGTGCCTGCTATCATTCCCAGTATTATGCCGGGCACAGAAAGATACAGGGACTCATACATGAGCATGGCAAATATCTGCTTGCGTGATGCACCCACTGCCTTTAAGAGTCCGAACTGCTTTATCCTCTCCTTGGCGGAGATCTCAAAGGAATCGTCTATTACAAGGCGGATACAGAACATGATGAAGATTATGCACAGATATGCCACGCTGAAAAAGAGCGCCTGGGAATACTGGGCATCAAGCCCCTTGCCCTCTGCATCAAGGAGGTTGTCGTTCATGGTGTAGTCAAAGTCATCTATTTCAAGTCCCTTATCTGCAAAGGCATAGTGCATTGCCCAGTAGAGAGAGTTTACATTATCCGCATAGCGGCACAGCAGCGAATCAAACTGGTTTGAATAGGCTTTAAGGCGGGTGTCGTCATAGCTCACAACATTGTACTGTGAAGTAAATCCCACTACGGTAAAGGATATCTCCACATTGCTGTCGATGTCAAAAGCATCTGTGAGAGAAGAGGGGACAGTGCTGTCCTCTATGCCCTCACCCTTTTTCACGCTGCAGGTAACAAGGTTTGCGGTGACTGTATCCCCGATCGAGGGGTATCCCCACATATAGGTAGAGGCTGTTGAAAGGGCTATTTCGCCGTCCCTTTCGGGGAGACGCCCCTCAACACATTCCTTTATGTAGTCAGGCATCATCTGTGCGGCATCTGTGTTTATCCTGAAAAACAGGTCGTCAACAAGCTGACCTTCACGCACAAGGTATTCCACATGGGCGTTTTCATTCTCCATCTGGTCATAGTCAAGGTCAGTGCGGCTCATATAGCTTGACAGGCTGTAATTCTCAGTCTGGGAGAATATATCCATATTCTTTATGGTCAGCAGCTGCTCCTTTGTCAGGCTGTTGAAAAGCACATGATAGGAGCCGGAATTCTTTTCCGCCAGTGCCACAGCAGAGCCGCGGTATATGGACAACACACACAGCAGCACAGTCAGAAAGGCAACAGACACGGTAACGGAAAGTATGGTGGTGAATGTATGCTTTTTCTGCCCTTTGAGATATCTTAGTGTAAGTCCCGCTAAATTCATAAGTTTACCTCAGCAATAAAGATTTCAAGACCAGTGTCAGGTGTTCTCCTCAAGCTCCTCCAGCCACAGTCCCACACTTGCATCTGATGGCATACGCCAGTCCCCCCTTGGAGAAAGCGCCACAGAACCCACCTTGGGTCCGTCGGGCAGGCAGGAGCGCTTGAACTGCTGTGTAAAGAAACGCCTTACAAAGATCTTCAGCCATTTCATGATGGTATCATCGTCATAACGCTCCGCAAAGGCGCTTTTTGCCATGCGGTATATCTTGGAGGGCGCAAAGCCGAAGCGCACCAGATAATAGAGGAAAAAGTCATGCAGCTCATAGGGACCCACAATATCCTCTGTTTTCTGGGATATGGTGCCGTCCTCGGTAGGGGGAAGAAGCTCGGGGGAAACAGGGGTGTCAAGCACATCCTCCAGCACACGTGCAAGCTCTTTGCTGCCGCTGGTCCTTGCCTCATATGCGACAAGATGTCTCACCAGAGTCTTGGGTATAGAGCAGTTGACACCGTACATGGACATATGGTCGCCGTTGTAGGTAGCCCAGCCCAGCGCCAGCTCCGACAGATCACCTGTGCCTATGACAAGCCCTCCCATGCTGTTTGCAAGATCCATGAGCACCTGTGTCCGCTCTCTTGCCTGGGAATTTTCAAAGGTGACGTCGTGATCGTCCTCACTCTGTCCTATATCCGCAAAGTGCAGCCTTACTGCCTTAGTGATGTCCACCGTGCGTATCTGTGTGCCATAGCTCTGGGCAAGGGTGAGGGCATTTGACTTTGTGCGTGCAGTAGTGCCGAAGCAGGGCATGGTCACAGCAAGTATGCCGCTTCTGTCAAGTGAGAGCATATCAAAGGCGTGTACGGTCACGATAAGCGCCAGAGTTGAATCAAGGCCGCCTGAGAGACCTATTACCGCAGTTTTGCAGTTTATAGCCTTCAGCCTTGTGGCAAGACCTGTGGCCTGCATTGTGATTATCTCCTCACAGCGGCTGTCAAGCTCATCTGAGTCAGAGGGTACAAAGGGATACGGGGAGAAATGTCTTTCAGGTACAATGTCCTTTACATCTCCTGCAAAGGATGTCTCACCTATGGTCTGCCCGGCAGCAGGATAGGTATTCATCCGTCTACGCTCGGAAACGAGCCTTTCCGTATCAATATCTGCACAAGTGAGCCCTGTTGTGAATGACTTGCTCTCGGAAAGCACCGTGCCGTTCTCACAAATGAGCCTGTGTCCGGAAAAAACAAGATCCTGTGTAGATTCACCGAAACCGCAGTCTGCGTAGATATACCCACAGGCAAGCTTTCCCGACTGTATCTCCACCAGCTTCCTGCGGTAGTCACGCTTTCCTATGACCTCGTCGGAAGCCGAGGGATTGCAGATGATAAGGGCACCCTCCCTGCAATAGTCCTCCGAGGGCGAGTGTGCCACCCACAGATCCTCGCATATCTCCACAGCAAAGCGGAAATCTTCGCAGCCCTCTGTATTCGAGCAGAATATCTGCGGTCCCATATATATGCCGCAGTCATCATCCGTTTCAAATTCATCCGAATTTATGTATATATCCTCATCAGAGGTGTAGGGAGTGAAGTATCTTGCCTCATAGAATTCAGAGTAGTTGGGGATGTTCCTCTTGGGAACAAAGCCCGCGATCCTGCCGCCAGCTACTACGGCGGCTGTATTGTAGAGCTTTCCCTTTACCGCAAGGGGGAGACCCACCACAAGGGTGATGTCAAGATCACTTGTTTCATAGGCTATCCTTGCAAGCTCCGCCTTCGCACTGTCAAGCAGCACCTTTGAATTGAAAAGATCCCCGCAGGTGTAGCCTGTTATACAAAGCTCCGGGAACACCAGCAGTGATATGCCCATTTCGTCTGCCTGCTCTGCTGTTTCGATTATCCTGTCCGCATTGTACTTCGTATCAGCGACACGCACCTCCGGTGAAGCGCTCCCGACCCTGATAAATCCGTCTTTCATACTTATTTCCTCTTTTTAAGAAGTTTTTTCAGATACTGTCCTGTGTAGCTTTCCTTGTTTTTGGCGATCTCCTCGGGAGTGCCGCAGGCAACAAGAGTGCCGCCGTTGTCGCCGCCCTCGGGACCCAGGTCGATGATGTAGTCCGCACATTTGATAACATCAAGGTTATGCTCTATGACAAGCACCGTGTTTCCCTGGTCTGCAAGCCTTTGCAGCACCTCCAAGAGCTTTGCCACATCTGCGGAGTGAAGGCCTGTGGTGGGTTCGTCCAGTATGTATATGGTCTTGCCGGTAGAGCGCTTTGAAAGCTCCGTTGCCAGCTTTACACGCTGAGCCTCGCCGCCTGAAAGGGTGGTGGCAGGCTGACCTATCTTGATGTACCCCAGCCCCACCTCCTGTAAAGTCAGGAGCTTGCGGTAGATCTTGCTGTGGTTCTCAAAGAATTCCACGCCCTCATCTACGGTCATTTCAAGCACATCGTAGATGTTCTTGCCACGATAGCGCACCTCAAGGGTCTCACGGTTGTATCTGTGCCCCTTGCACACATCACAGGGCACGAACACATCAGGCAGGAAGTGCATCTCTATCTTGATTATGCCGTCGCCCTCGCAAGCCTCGCAGCGCCCGCCCTTTGTGTTGAAGGAGAAGCGCCCTGCGGTATAGCCGTGTGCCTTTGCATCGTTGGTCTGGGCAAACAGCTCTCTTATATCGTTGAACACTCCTGTGTATGTAGCGGGGTTTGAGCGGGGTGTGCGGCCGATGGGGGACTGGTCTATGGCTATTACCTTGTCAAGATTGCTTATGCCAGTGCAGGTCTTGAACCTTCCGGGTCTTACCCTTGCGTGATTGAGCTTTCCCTGTAAGTACTTGTACATGATCTGATTTACAAGGGATGACTTGCCGGAGCCTGATACACCGGTAACACAGGTGAATGTCCCCAAGGGAACAGATACGGTGATGTTCTTCAGGTTGTTCTCGGTACAGCCCTTGAAGGTGAGCATCTTGCCGGAGCCTTTTCTGCGGCTTTCGGGAACAGGTATGCACCGCTTGCCGGAAAGGAATGCTCCCGTAATGGAGCGGTCGCACGCCATAATATCATCAAGTGTGCCTGCACATATGACCTCACCGCCGTGGATACCCGCATAGGGACCTATATCCACGATGTAATCAGCGGCTCTTATAGTGTCCTCGTCATGCTCGACTACAATAAGGGTATTGCCCAGATCCCGCAGCTTTTTAAGGGTTGCGATGAGCTTGTCGTTGTCCCGCTGGTGAAGGCCTATGGAAGGCTCATCGAGTATATACAGCACCCCTACAAGAGAGGAGCCTATCTGTGTGGCAAGCCTGATACGCTGCGACTCACCCCCTGAAAGGGTGGCAGCAGAGCGTGAAAGGGTGAGATATTCAAGTCCCACGCTTTGCAGGAAGCCTAAGCGGTTTTTTATCTCCTTGATGATGTTTTTTGCGATGAGGGCATTTTTCGGGCTCATTTCGAGCCTGTCGAAAAAGGAGTAGGCATCCCGTACGGAAAGCTCTGTCACCTCTATGATGTTCTTATCACCCACAGTGACGGAAAGGATCTCATCCTTTAGCCTTCTGCCCTTGCAGTCGGGGCACACCTCATCGGACATATACTGTTCGATATCGGCTTTGCTCCACTCCGATGATGATTCCTTATAGCGGCGTTCAAGGTTGTTCACCACGCCCTCAAAGCTCTGGTGATAAATGCCTCCGCCGTAGCTTGTATCACGGTAGAGCTTCAGCTTTTCATCCCCGGTGCCGTAGAGAAGGGCATCCACAGCCTTTTCAGGCCAGCTTTCCAGAGGCTCGTCCGTCTTGCAGCCGTAATGCTGGGCAATACCCTTGAAGTACATCATGGCAATGCTCGATGCATCGTGGGATGTCCAGCCGCTGGCCTTTACAGCGCCGTCCTCGATGGAAAGCTCCATATTGGGGATGATAAGATCCGGGTCTACCTTCTTGAACACCCCAAGGCCTGTACACTTGCTGCAGGCACCGTATGGATTGTTGAAGGAGAACATACGGGGAGACAGCTCCTCCATAGTTGTGCCGTGCTCGGGACAGGCATAGTTCTGGGAAAAGGTCATTTCCTCCCCGCCTATGACATCACAGACTACTATGCCTCCCGAAAGGGATGCAGCAGTCTCAATGCTGTCAGTAAGGCGTGAGCCCATGTCATCCTTTATGACAAGTCTGTCCACCACTACCTCGATGGTGTGCTTCTTGTTCTTTTCCAGCTTTATCTCTTCCGACAGGTCGTAGATTATGCCGTCGCATCTTACACGCACATAGCCCGAACGCTTTGCGCCTTCGAGCTCCTTTGCGTGTTCGCCCTTGCGCCCCCGTACTATGGGCGCCATTATCTGTATCTTTGTACCGTTGTCAAGGCTCTGTATGGAATCCACTATCTGATCCACAGACTGCTGGGAGATCTCCCTTCCGCATACGGGGCAGTGGGGGATGCCTGTGCGGGCAAACAGCAGACGAAGATAGTCATATATCTCCGTTACAGTGCCCACAGTGGAGCGTGGGTTCTTGGAGGTGGTCTTCTGATCTATGGAGATAGCAGGGGAGAGCCCCTCGATAAGATCTGCATCAGGCTTGTCCATCTGCCCCAGAAACATTCTTGCATATGAGGAAAGGCTCTCCACATACCGCCTCTGGCCGTCTGCATATATGGTATCAAAGGCAAGTGAGGATTTCCCCGAGCCTGAAAGACCTGTCATGACCACAAGCTTGTCACGGGGAATATCAACGTTTATATTTTTAAGATTGTGCTCTCTGGCACCACGGATGATTATTTTATCATTAGGCATGGGGTATTCCTTTTTCAAGCATTAAAACGGGATATGAGCCACCACAGGGCAACAGCCGCAAATACACCGCCTACTATCACAGCAAGCACCGTAGGGGCTAATTCGCCGCTGCATATATTTGCTGGGGCATCGGGATCTACGTATATTTCCTTAGTTTCTCCCACCTTCGGGACATTTACATTGGAATAGACGTTTTCGGAGGAGGTATATTCCTTTCCTGCGTATGTATACTTCCATACAGGGCAGTAGAGCGTATGGTAGCCGTGTTTGCCCCTCTGTCTTTTGCTGAGAAGCTCCGTACACTCTGCTTCAACGGCTGCTGTATAGACACGGGCGTTTATCACCCGTGCCGCAATGGAGCCGATGACGATGATCAGACCTGTGACCGCCATATACACCATAATGAGGATAAAGGTTATATCATCGGGGATGGCGGGGCTGTGATGGCGTTTCTGCCATATGTTCACAGCAGGGATCAGTACCATGGCGGAGCCTATGATCGGGAAGATGAGAATAAAGAAATTCCTTGTATCAAGCTTGGTCGTACAAAGCGCCATGATACCCATATAGAGGAAAATAACACCTATCGCCATAACAGACAGTTGGGGCTGCTTGCTGTGTACAAGCACCGCAAATATCATACCGCCTATGAACACGACCAGTGTCACGACAGTAAGTATGGGGTTAAGAGCCTTGCCTGAGCCTGCCTTGGCAGGTTCCTCCGCCTTTTCTGCCTGATAGGTCTCATTGAGGAAATCATTCTTATTCATATTCTCCCACCTTTCGGACAGTTCCTGCCGGGATGCCACAGACCTTATCTGTGATCAGTCGAGGAAGTCCTTTACTTTTTTGCTGCGGCTGGGGTGTCTGAGCTTTCTCAGAGCCTTTGCCTCTATCTGGCGTATGCGCTCACGGGTAACATCAAATTCCTTGCCTACCTCTTCGAGGGTGCGCTGTCTTCCGTCCTCAAGACCGAAGCGCAGGCGCAGTACCTTTTCCTCACGCTCTGTAAGGGTGGAGAGCACCTCACCCAGCTTTTCCTTGAGCAGGATAAGGGAAGCCGCATCAGCAGGCGCAGGCGCATCCTCATCGGGGATGAAGTCACCGAGATGGCTGTCCTCCTCCTCGCCGATGGGTGTTTCAAGGGAAACAGGGTCCTGTGCTATGCGCATTATCTCCCTGATCCTCTCAACGGGGAGGTTCAGCTCAGCGGCTATCTCCTCAGGCGTGGGATCATGTCCGTTCTTGTGGAGGAGCTGTGAGGAGGTCTTTTTCACCTTGGTTATGGTCTCCACCATGTGGACAGGTATGCGTATAGTCCTTGCCTGATCCGCAATGGCACGGGTTATAGCCTGGCGTATCCACCATGTGGCATAGGTGGAGAATTTAAAGCCCTTTTCATAGTCGAATTTCTCCACAGCCTTGATAAGACCGAGATTTCCCTCCTGAATGAGATCCAGAAACTGCATCCCGCGCCCTACATATCTCTTTGCAATGGATACCACCAGTCTCAGGTTTGCCTCGGAAAGACGCTTCTTGGCGGCAGCCCCTTCCTTGACAGCGGCATTCAGCTGCTTTGTCTCTTCGTCAGTAAGCTCCTCTGTGGAAAGGCGCTTTTTGGATATGCTGCCCTCCTTCATCTTCTTCGCAAGTACGATCTCCTCATCGGCTGTGAGCAGAGGTACCCTGCCTATCTCCTTGAGGTAGATCTTTACCGGGTCATCAACGGTTATGCCCTCGGCATAGAGGGACATCTCCATTTCCTCCTGTGAGCCGGAGGTGCCCAGATCAAGGGAGGTGTCAGGGGTGTAGTCCTCGATTATCTCAATGTTCAGCTCCTTGCACTGCTCACTGATATAATCCATCTGATCCAGTTCAAGATCCAGCTTTTCAATAGCCTCGTTGATCTCGGTCGTGGTCAGCTTTCCCGAAGCACGGCCCTTTTCAAGCAGCGCTTCTATTGCCTTTTCGTTGTTTGCCATTTTGTTCTACCCTTTCTGTATCCTCAGTTTCTTCTGCAGCTGCAGAAGGTCGTCATCCGTCATGACATCCCCGCCGGCAGAAGTATCCTGGTATTTCATCAGCACATTGATATAATCATCGGCTGCCTGCCTGTCAAGCTGCAGCTGTGAAAGATCCGAGATTATCCCTGTCACCCTGCCCATCTCATCAGCGGTGAGCTCGCTTTGCAGCTGCATTATGTCAAAATCCTCGCTGCGTGCCAGGGCATATATTTTTTCGTAGAGGAAACGATTGAACGATGTCACGAATCTGTCCGGTGTTATCCTGTCAAGCACATAGGCGCTCTCCTCGGGATATTTGGCTATGAAGGCTATGAGCCCGCATTCCGCCTTGTATTCCTTGGGGTGGGTAACAGACTCCGGGTCACGGCTCCTCTGCTCGGTGAAGTTCCTTATGCTGTCCCACTGCCTGTTCTGTGCCGCTCTTCTGTCCCTCTTTATCGTCCGTGCCACCTGGTCTTCAATGGCGGCTCGAGGGATGCTTTGCTCGGAGGCAAGCCTTGATATGTACACGCTCTGCTCCACAGAGTTGTTCATCCCGGTAATGACCTTGATGCAGCGGTTGATGTATTCCACCCTGTCCTCGTCCTTATCAAGGTCAAGACCCTGCTTACACCGTTCAAACTCAAAGTTCACAGCCCCGTCAGAGCCTTCAAGGAGGTTCTTAAAGCGAGCGGCTCCGTATTTCTTGATGTATTCGTCAGGATCCTTGGCACCCTCGATCTTCAGCACCTTTACACGCACATTGGTCTCGCTGAACAGGTTTATGGCTCTCATGGTGGCATTCTGCCCTGCGCCGTCGCTGTCATAGGCGATTATGACATCCTCGGCATAGCGGGATATGATCCTTGCCTGCTCCGAGGTAAGGGCGGTGCCCAGTGTTGCCACAACATTCTCAAACCCCGCCTGGTTTATGGATATGACATCCATATAGCCCTCTGCCAGTATAAGGCTCTTCTCCTTGCTGTTCTTTGCAAAGTTCAGGGAGAAAAGATTGCCGGACTTTCTGAAAACAGGGGTGTCCGAGGTGTTCATGTATTTGGGGCCGTCCCCGTCGATGGTGCGCCCTCCGAAGGCTATCACATTCCCTCTCAGGTCTATTATGGGGAACATGGCTCTGTCACGGAAGAAATCGTAGATATTTCCCTTGCTGCCTCTCCTTGCAAGGTTTGCGGCAACAAGCTCATCTTCCGTAAATCCCTTGTCTTTAAGGTGATCCGACAGCTCCGACCAGCCGGAAGGGGCATAGCCCAGACCGTATTTGGTCACTGTGGAGGGGGTGAGCTCACGGGAGGCAAAGTAAAGCCTGCCCTTTTCCCCGGAGCGTTCGGCAGTGAGCACCCTGTTGTAAAAGCGTGCCGCCGCTCTGTTCGCCTCAAGGATACGGCTTTTGAGCCGTGACATATCGCTTGTCACGGTGTTGTCGGGCATGGTCATTCCGGCTCTGTCCGCCAGGAACTTGACCGCATCTATATAGGCAAGGTTCTCGGACTTCATCACATAGGTGATGACATCTCCCCCCGCCCCGCATCCGAAGCAGTGGAAAAACTGTCTTGCTACGTCTACGTTGCAGGAAGGAGTCTTTTCCGAATGGAAGGGGCAAAGACATACAAGGTTCCTGCCGCTCCTTTTGAAGGAGGTGCTCTGCCCCATCACTTCCTCTATGGGATTGTTCGCCTTTAGCGACAATATGAAATCCTGCGGTAACGGCATACTCACCAACCTTTTTGTATCATCATCCGAAAGTTTATGCTATATCCGTTTTTTTGCCATTAGAGGCTTCTAAAAAATCCGACTATAACACAAATTATATTGTACCACAAATAAATGGATTTGTAAAGAGCAAATTTGAATTTTACAGATATTATGCACCTTCGATATATTATTATTCATGAAATAACCTTGTAATGTTAATCTATATGTTGTATTATTATAAGGATAGTGCATAGCCCATTCTGACCTGCGGATAAACCGCAAAGGCAGAATGGTGTGTACACCAATTGTTCATACGGAGTTTGGGATATGTCATCATATAAAGAAAAGGCCATAGGTGTATTTGATTCGGGAATGGGAGGACTTACCTGCGTTAAGGAGCTTCAAAAGCTGCTTCCCGGCGAGGACATAATATACTTTGGCGACACAGCAAGAGTGCCCTACGGTACCCGCAGCAGGGAAAGGATACTGGAATACGCCAGACAGGATGTGAGCTTTATAGAAAGCCACAGTGTCAAGATGGTCATTGCCGCCTGCGGTACGGTGTCCTCAGCTGTGGGCAGTGACCCTTCATTCGGCGGAGACGTGCCCTTTCTCGGAGTGGTGAGCCCTGCGGGCAGGGCGGCTGCAAATGCCACAAGAAACGGTCTGATAGGTGTTATCGGCACTGCTGCCACCATAAGATCAGGGGCGTATGAGCACATAATACATGAGATATCCCCGGAGGTATCTGTCATCAGCGACTGCTGCCCCCTGTTTGTGCCTATGGTGGAGGAGGGGATGACAGACCCGTCTGACATCGTTGTAAGGTCTGTGGTGGAAAGGTATCTTTCCAAGATAAAGTCGGCAGGTGTGGATACACTTATTCTGGGCTGTACCCATTATCCCCATCTGGAAAAGGCAATATCCGATTTTATGGGGGATAATGTGACCCTCATCTCATCGGGAGCCGCAGCCGCAGCCGAGGCAAAGGATCTGCTGCGGGAAAAGGGGCTGTTGAGAACTGACGGACATACAGGCAGACTTGACTGCTATACAAGCGACAGCGCAGAGCTGTTCCGTGAGAATGTACAGGTATTCATGGGCGGCGACTTCTGCGGCACAGTGGAGCGGGTATCGGTGGAACAGCTTTGTTCATCGTAAACGGAGATGAAAAAATGAAAAAGAAGAATGTCAATATAGTGCTCAGGAGCACATCGGTAATAGCGGATTCTGAGCCTGAAACTATGGAGCTCATCACGGACGGCACGCTTGAAAGGCTTGAGGACGGGGATAAATCAGGCTGGAGGGTGACATACGATGATGCAGAGCTGACAGGCCTTGTAAATTCAAGCACCACAGTCAGCTGCTTTGGCAATGATACTGCATCCATGCACCGCACAGGTGATCTTACACAGGAGCTTGTGATGGAGAATGGTCAGCTCAGACGCTGTCTGTATGAAACGGAATACGGCAGTATGCTGTTCGGTGTCTATACCAAGAGTATTGAAAACACCATATCCGATGAGGGAGGAGAGTTAAAGCTGTCCTACTCCATTGAGTCAAACGGTGACCTTGTGGCAGATAACAGAGTGGAACTGAGCATAACGGGCAGGTGAGCAGATTGGCTAAGAGAAAGCTTTCCAACAACAGGGAGGCAGTGCGCCGCAGAAAGGCTTTTTTCAGCTTTATGGTGATATTCGGCGTGCTGGTCGTTGCCGCTGTGTGCGTAGTGCTGCTCATATCTGCGCTGTCACAGGTGGAGAATGTGAAGACACTGCGCATAGAGGCTATGGAATACCGCAAGATAGAGGCTCTCCCTACCCAGAGCGAGCTTACCGAGCAGCGGCACCTTGACGAGATGAAGCAGATCGACAAGATATTCTCCCAGCAGGGGGCACAGCCCATAGAAGAGGTTATCCAGACTCCGTATTTCGTACTCTTTGACTCCACCGACCAGAAGGTACTCTTCTCAAAGGATGCGGATGTCAAGGCGTTCCCTGCCAGCACAACAAAGGTGCTGACAGCAGCTCTTGTGGCAAAGTATGCGGATGAGAAGACCATCTTTACGGCCGGAGACGAGCAGGACATGGTGAGTGCGGGGTCTTCACTGGCAAATATCCAGAAAGGTCAGCAGCTTGACAGGGATATGGTCATAGATGCGCTTATGCTGCCCTCCGGAAATGATGCTGCATACCTTGCGGCGGCAGTGGTGGGCAGGATCATCGCAGATGACAAGACCCTTTCCGCCGAGAAGGCTGTACAGGTCTTTGTTGATGAGATGAACCGCACCGCAGAGAGCCTTGGGTGCAAAAACACGCATTTTACCTGCCCCGACGGCTTTCACGATGAGGAACACTACACCAGCGCCATGGATCTGATGCGCATCACCGTTTTCAGCGAGGATTTCCCAGAGGTGGCCGCATCGGGCGCAAAGACACACAGAGATCTTAACTATCTCACCGGTGAAGCCATATCCTGGAGCAACTCCAACAAGCTGATAACAGAGGGCAGCGGTTATTACTACCCTTATGCGACCGGCCTCAAAACAGGCATGACAGAAAAGTCGGGCTTTTGCATAATCGCATCTGCGGAGCGCTTCGGCCACGAGCTTGTCATTGTAAGCCTTGGCTGTGATGACTCCAACGTGCGCTACAACGAGTGCATCGCCCTCTTTGATGAGGGATTTGCCTACATCAAGGCACAGCAGGAGAGTGAATCTGCCGAGGCACCTGATGCCGAGGTGCCTGATAGTGAGACCGAAGATGAAACCGCTGCCGAGGAAGCTCCCGCAATGGAATAAAACCTTGTGTCACATCAAGCAGGAGGAAGACATGAACAGGGAACGTGTTTTCAGGATAATCCAGATAGGCTCCAAGGATGATCTGCCAAGCCGCGCCTTTGATATGTTCATCTCTGCAACAATTATCGTGAACATACTGGCGATGTTTCTGGAGACCTTTGATGAGCTTTCCGCCTTTTCCTCCCTATTTGTCATAGCAGAAGCAGTGACTGTGGGCATATTCTGCATTGAGTATCTGCTGCGCATATGGACTGCCGATCTGCTGTATCCCAACCTTTCCCGTCCCAGGGCGGTACTTCGCTTTCTCTATTCCTTTGACGGGATAGTGGATCTGCTCACCATTCTGCCCATGTCAATGTTTTCGGGCTTTGTGGCATTCCGTATGTTGCGTGTGGTGAGGATATTCCATCTGTTCAGGATAAATGCCAATGACGATTCCTTTACCGTTATAACAGGTGTATTAAAGGAAAAGCGAAATCAGATTATATCTTCTGTGTTTATCATAATCGTTCTTATGCTGGCATCCTCTCTCGGAATATACAGCGCAGAGCACGAGGCGCAGCCGGATGTATACCGCAATGCCTTTTCGGGGATATGGTGGAGCGTTGCCACACTGCTGACTGTGGGCTACGGAGATATATACCCCATCACCGTAATGGGGCGCATTATGGCAATTGTCATCACCTTCCTGGGAGTAGGGGTGGTCGCCATTCCCACAGGTATCATAAGTGCGGGCTTTGTTGAACAGTATACCCGCAGGGAAAATGCATATGTAAAGTTTGATGATATGCCTTCCATAGGGGAGATAAAGGCTGAAAAGGACAGTCCTCTCATAGGTCTTCGTGTCTCGGAGATAAACAGGAAATACGCTATGCAGGTCCATCTTATCCTGAGAAATGACCTGTCCCTCATCCCCACCGACGATATCAAGATAAAGAAAAACGACATAATCATTGCCAAAAAGATAAACACCAACTGACTGCACAGTCTCACAGCCGTATGCAAAGATACCCCCTGAGTTGTAACGCTCAGGGGGCTTTGTTTTTGACGTCAAGCTATGGTCTTTACATTTATCTGCTTGCTCCTGCTTCCTTCCACATACTTGCCGTTTACTTTATCAATGGCGGCAATCTTGAATATGTACTTGGTGTCTGCTGTAAGGCCTTTTACTTTACAGATTGTCTTGGATACGTTCTTGTACTTTTCCAGCTTCTTTGTCTCACGGTTGTACATATAGATCCTATACGCCTCTGCACCGTCTACTGCATCCCATTTAAGGGTAATGCTGTCGGACTTAGCTGTGTAAACGATGTTTTCGGGAGCGGGGAGCTTGGCATTCGCATCTGTGGTCACAGCGGCAGCGGTTTTGGTATCAGTGCTTGTATTAGTCTTGGTACTGGTATCAACCTTGTCGGGATCTACCTTTATAACATAGGCTGCATTGTTGCCGGACTGGGACATTGCATCATCCTTGGTCTGATAATAGAGCTTTGTGGAGGTGCTGTACCAGAGATATGAATCACTTGCATTCTCAGAAGTCTTTATCTCCTTTTTTGTCTTGCTGTCAGCGCTTACATCCTTTACATAGGTATCGCTGTTCTTTGAAGCTTCAACTGCATCCGGCTTTGTCCTGTAATAAAGACCTGTGTAGGAGCTGTACCATACAAAAACCGGAGTAGCCTCAGTGGAGGTCTTACCGTAGGCGTAGGATACATAATCATCAGCATCCTTTACCTTGTATGCAGCAAGGGCATCGGTCTTTGAATCGTAGTACAGCTTGCTGTGGGAATTATACCAGGGATATGCTGCACTGACGCTTTTGGAGGTCTTTACGGATGCCGCCATAGCGCTTGTGCTCATGGCTGCCGCCAGCATAAGGGCTAAAACTGAAGAAATGCTCGCATTCAGCTTTTTCATTTTGATGTGTCTCCTTTTTATATGCGTTGTTCTATCATAGCGGACATATCATACATACCCGCCTTTTTATCGGATATAAATATCCCGGCGTTGACAGCGCCCACTGCGAACACCTCACGGGATGCAGCCTGGTGGGAGAGGGTTATGACCTCATCACGGCCTGCAAAGATTATGTCATGCTCACCTACGATAGTGCCGCCTCTGATCGAGGAGATACCTATCTCATTGGGCTGTCTTGGCTGTCTTACGCTGTGGCGCTCGTAGATGTACTCATACTCTCTGTCCGTGGCGGAGTTGATGGCATCAGCCAGCATCAGGGCTGTGCCGGAGGGGGCATCCAGCTTTCTGTGATGGTGCTTTTCCAGTATCTCCACATCAAACTCACTGCCGAGTATCCTTGCGGCTGTCTTTGCAAGCGCACAGAGGAGGTTTATGCCAAGGGACATATTGAAGGAGAAGAACACAGCCACCTTTTCAGATGCAGCCTGTATCTTTGCCTTCTGTTCGTCATTGAAGCCTGTGGTGGCAATAACTATGGGTACATTGTTGGAGATGCAGTAGTCAAGTAGCCCGTCAAGAGCAGAGGGGTGTGAAAAATCTATGATAACATCGGGCTTTTCAGGCAGCATGGAGGGCTTTTCCACTATGGGGAATACACCGTTGGGAGTGGTGTTGAGGTCAATTCCTGCAATTATTGTGCAGTCCTCACGGCCGCCTACTATGTCCGCAATAACACGCCCCATATGACCGTTAGCACCTGTTACAACTATCTTTGTCATATCCTACCTCATTTCAGAAGGCCTGCATCGGAAAGTGCAGCACGGATGATCTCCTTCTTGCTGTCCTCGGTCTCACAGAGGGGAAGACGGCAGGGGCCTGCCGGGAATCCCATCATATTGAGGGCTTCCTTTACGGGAATGGGATTTACGTCGCAGAACAGTGCGTTGCACAGGCGCAGATATCTTGCTGCCATAGCAGCGGCCTCGGGGAAGTTGTTGTCAAGGCACAGCTGTGCAATGGTATGGGCGATCTCAGGGGCAACATTTGACAGTACGGAGATAACGCCCTTTCCGCCCAATGACATGATAGGAACTATCTGGTCGTCATTGCCGCTGTATACGTCGATAAGATCGCCGCACTCCGCAAATATCTTTGCAATCTGGGATATGTTGCCGCTTGCTTCCTTTACAGCAGCGATATTCTTATGCTGTCCCAGAACCTTCATGGTCTCCGGAAGGATGTTGCAGCCAGTTCTGGAGGGCACATTGTAGAGTATGCAGGGGATATTCACCGCATCTGCGATGGCAGTGTAATGGGCAATAAGACCCTTCTGGGAAGCCTTGTTGTAGTAGGGGCTCACAAGGAGCAGTCCGTCGGCGCCCATGCTGTCAGCTTCCTTGGAGAGCTCTATGGCATAGGCTGTGTCATTTGAGCCTGTGCCTGCAATAACAGGTATGCGGTGTGCAACCTTCTCTATGGTGTAGCGTATGCACTCCCTGTGCTCTTCATCGGTGAGTGTGGATGATTCGCCTGTGGTGCCGCAGATGATTATGGCATCGGTCTTGCCCTTTATCTGTATCTCGATAAGGTCACCGAGAGCCTCATAGTTTACAGAACCGTCCTGATTCATGGGGGTGACGATGGCAACGCCCGCACCCGTAAAAATTGTATTCTTCATATGTACCTTCCTTTTTGATGAGTTTAGTCATCGTCATCATCGAAAAAATCGTCATCGTCTGTATCGGACGCGTAATCATAGTCATTGTCGAAAAGATCGTCATCGTCCGGATCATCAGAGGCATTGCCCTCGAATTCGTCATATATGGAAACATCAAGCAGCGATGCCATTATGGTACTTACACGTTCGTCGTCATCAAGCTCAAAAGACAGCATATAGATACTGCTTGACATATCCATATCATAGTAGCCTAAGATATGGTCTCCGTCCTCAGTAGCTTCGAGAGCGAGCTTGAATGGTTCTCCGGATCCGCTGTGCAGATCGCCTTCAAGCACATCATCAAGCTCATCATCATTGAGAACGTGTTCTGAACCATAGATATATCTTGTGTGTTCTTCCTTCATTTCTTCGGGGGTGTGGTCTTCAAGGTCATGACAGAACGTGTCGAGCACTTCTTCCTTGGTGGAACCGATCCCGATACCGCCGTAGCAGGGGAGAGCATTGTCTCCAATCTGTACGATGCTCAGCCTTGCCTCCTTGACAGGAGCAGCGTCTGACTGGCTTTCCTCCCCGTTCAGGAAAGCCTGCATGAATTCCGTGTAGTTGCCGAATATCAGAGTGCTTTCACCGTAGTACAGGTATTTCATCCCGAAGGCTGACTCTTCCTTGTCAGGCTCACCCAGTACCGATATGACCTCATCAGCTGTCATATCCATCCTTATGCCTTCAACAAATGCGAATGTCTTATCCGGCTTGTACTTTCCGTTGGTCGTGGAAGGATCCCCGTATTCTGCGCCGGCGACACCCGAAGCGGCAGATACGGCAGCCTCTGTCATATCGGTGTCTGCCTGGTCTGCGACAGTCAAATCGTCTGCCGGACTGTCGTCAACCGGTGCATTATCGTCGGAAACTGTTGCGGGTTCGGAAGATGATGTGATGCTCTCACTGTTCTGGCCTGCAGTGGTATCAGCCGTTGTATCGGATGATCTGGTGCCGCAGGACGAAAGCAGGGCTGCTGATACGATCAGCACAGAAAGCACCCCGATCATTCGTTTTCTTGGCATTTGGTTTCCTCCTTAACAGGACAGATGTCAGTCAAAATACCCCTTTGCAGCAAGAAGCTCTGCCATAAGCACGGCACCGCCTGCGGCACCTCTCAGGGTGTTGTGGGAAAGGCATACGAACTTGTAGTCAAATATTATATCCTCTCTCAGTCTGCCTATGGAAACTGCCATGCCGTTTTCTATAAGGCGGTCGAGCTTAGCCTGGGGACGGTCATCCTCCTCAAAGTAGTGGAGGAACTGCTTGGGAGCAGAGGGAAGGGAAAGCTCCTGGGGAACGCCGGAATATTCCTTCCACGCCTTTATCATCTCTTCCTTAGTGGGCTTCTTTTTAAATTTTACGAAGATAGCCGCAGTGTGGCCGTCAGATACGGGTACACGCAGACACTGGGCGGATATTACGGGAGACTCGGCGCTTACTATCTCATTGCCCTCAATGTGACCCCAGATCTTCAGAGGCTCCTTCTCGGACTTTTCTTCCTCTCCGCCGATGTAGGGTATCACGTTGTCTATTATCTGGGGCATAGTCTCAAAGGTCTTTCCTGCGCCGGAAATAGCCTGATATGTGCAGACCATGGCCTTTTCAACCCCGAAATCCTTCATAAGGGGATGAAGTGCGGGAACATAGCTCTGCAGGGAGCAGTTGGACTTTACTGCAATAAAGCCACGCTTTGTGCCGAGCCTTTCACGCTGAGCCTTGATTATCTCTATATGCTCCGGGTTTATCTCAGGCACTACCATGGGAACATCGGGAGTAAAGCGGTGTGCTGAGTTGTTGGATACTACAGGGCATTCAGCCTTTGCGTAACGCTCCTCAAGAGCTCTTATCTCATCCTTCTTCATATCCACCGCACAGAATACGAAATCCACCTGTGATGCGATGGCATCTATATCAGCTGTGGCATCCATCACGACGAGATCCTTGAGCTTTTCGGGTATGGGCTGATCCCTGAATGCCCAGCGCTTGCCCACAGCCTCATGATAGGGCTTTCCTGCACTTCTCGGAGATGCGGCGAGCACCTTCACGTTAAACCAGGGGTGATCTGCCAAAAGCAGGGCGAAACGCTGTCCCACCATGCCCGTAGCACCTATGATACCTACATTGTACTGCTTCATCTTAAAACACTTCCCTTATCAGATTTGGATGAGAACGGCACGGCGCACCCATGGAGCAGGGTACAGCAGCAACCCGCACACATTCCCTCAGATAAAACAAAAAGACCGGCAGTAAAACCGATCTCCCAAAAGGTAAAAAGCATATGTTTCTGCGTGGTGCAGTAACAGATAGCTCTCCATCTAAATGCCGCGTTGCCGCTGCATCAGGTGACAATCCTGAACCTGTTCGGAACAAAGATCAGATGCTGCACGCCCCTGCTGTACTGCATCTTCGGCGGTATTGCCTTTCACGCACGGGTCATAGGCTCAGGGGAGCCTGTCCTGCGCTACTGATCTTTACCGCAACCTCTATCGTGTTTTACTTGTAAATATACTATCACTATTTTCCCTGTTTGTCAAGTCTTTTTCGCATATTAATTGCAAATAAGTTCTCAGGGCGGGGCAAAACGTTGTCTGTAAAGGCTCCAACCTCTATAAAGATACCCACAGACATTGTCTGTGGGTATGCTCTTTACTGTATCTCATCCTTGCGGGACATTCCGATTACGATATGCTGCTCATCCTGATTTCTTGTGTGTACTGTTTCAAGAGCGCAGAGCCTGCCGTCCTGCTTGTCCTTGAAGTGTGTGAGCAGAGGCTCATTGGTGTCTATCCATTCCATAAGCTGTTCACGGCTGATAAGCTTTGCAATGCGCTCCACATCCTCGTCAGCCACATTGGACAGGATAACATCCTCCACATCAGCAAAGAAGTTGCGCCCGCCTGTCTGGATGCGGAACTCTCCGCCCGCACCGGAATAGAACTGCAGGTAGTGGTTTGTCTTCACATCAATGTAGAATATCTTTTCGTATTCCCCGGACAGAGCCTTGGAGATGCTTACATAGCTGCGTTTTGTCTCAACGGTCACACGCTTGTTTGCATCCTTGCTCTCTGTTACAAAGTGGTCAAATTCCTCCTTGGGAACAGGCTTTGAGAAGTAGTAGCCCTGTACTATGTCACAGCCGAGAGCCTTCAGCATGATATACTGCTCTTCTGTTTCAACGCCCTCTGCAAGGACAGGCACGTTGAGATAATCCGCAATGTCGATGATAAGCTCGATCATGCGCATATCCTTGTTGCCGCCAAGGGACTTGTGGATAAAGTCCATATTGATCTTCAGCACGTCAACAGGCATACTTGACAGCATACCGATGGAGGAGTAGTTCGCACTGAAATTGCCCATTTCTATGCGCATACCCATGCCCATGCCACGAAGCTCCTGGGCAGTGTTCATCATCTGGTCATCGTCATTGTCATAGGCGCCCTCTGTGATCTCAAGGATTATGTCATTCTCTGTAAGTGAGTAGGACTTGAGTATATCCTTGAATATATCCTTGAGGAGTGGCAGCAGCATATCCACACGGGAAATGTTCACGGATACGGGCACGGAATAGCCGAATTCATCCTTCCAGCGGCGCACCTCGGCAGCAGCAGAGCTCCAGACATAGCGGTCAAGCTGTGTGATTAGGCCGTTTTCCTCCAGTATATCTATGAATGCCCCGGGTCCTATGAGCCCCAGCTGGGGATGATCCCAGCGCACCAGCGCCTCTGCGGAGTAGAGAACAGGTCTTTCCCCTCTGATATCGAACTTGGGCTGGAAGTAGATCTTGAAGCGGTCGTTTTTGAGAGAGGAGACAAATTCGCCAAGGATCTGCTCTCTGTAAAGGATCTTCTCCTTCATTTCCTCATTGTAGATGCCCACCTTATCGGTAAGGCTGTCCACTACGGAGGATGCAGCCATTACAGCCCGCTCAAAGCGTCTGTCAACGGATATGCTCTTGTCAATATCCCTGTAAACGCCGAGGCAAAGGCGTTCCTTGCTGCCCGTGGGGGAGTCCTTGCGGAGCGTGGACACTATGCTTGAAAGGAACTTGTCATAGTCGAAGTCCTCGGTATAATGGCGGTAGATGTAGAATGTATCCTCGTTTGCACGGCATCCGAAGCCCTCTTTGTCGCCTGTGATATCCTTTACAGCCTTTCCCACACGCTGTCCCACGGTCTCTGCAAAACGTCTGCCGTAGTTCTTTGACAGGATACGAAGATTGGTTATCATGAGAACAACAGCATCCATGCGTGTTTCCGGTGAACGCCTGTCAAAAAGCTCCGCATAATACCTGAAATAATCCGCATTGTACAGGGCGGTGTGGTCATCACGCTCTGTCCTGCTGATTATTTCACGGTTCTCAGCCAGCTCTGCGCATCTGTCAACTCTCAGACGTATCTGCATGGCATCAGGCAGGGGCATGGAGATAAAGTCTATGGCGCCGCTGTCAAGCGCCTTTTTCTGCATATCAGCATTTGAGGCAAGCGCCACAACGGCAGTGCGGGAAAGCTTCGGATCACCGGAAATTATCTTTACGGCACTAAGCCCCTTTTCGTCGTCCATAGACACATCGAGGAGGGCAAGGTCGATGTCGCTGTGCTCCCTCAGCAGCTTCAAGGCATCCTTGACTGTAGCAGCAAAGAACAGGGCGTACTCAGCTGACAGAACATTTTCCAGCGTCTTGCTTACAGTCCCATCCCATGTGGCAATAAGAAGGTTTTCCTTGATAACATCCGGCTCAAACGAGCTGTCGCCCTCAACAGCCTTAGCAGTGTCCTTCTCCGCTTCTGCGGTTTCTGCACTCATCTCATTGTCCGTGACCTGTGCAGGCTCTGTGCTTTCAGTTTCGGCAGGGGGAGCGCTTTCAGCAGGCTCCTCCTTTGCGGAGATCTCTTCGGGTATCTCCTCCGAAGCCATCCTGGGGTCAGCCGGTTTTCTTTTTGTAAACAGTTTATCAAGCAGTCCCATATCGTACAACTCCTTAAATGATATTGCAGTACATCACTTGTATGATTTTAACATATGCGCACGAATATGTCAATATATTTAGTGTAAACTTACAACAATGGAGAAGATAGATTTTTTGAGCCGATTTCTGTAAAAATAGCACTATTCATCTCGGAGGCAACTGCAAAGACTGTTATAATAGCCTATAAAATCAATACCGTGTTCAAATTATCGTTTCAGCTTGTTTTAATGAAGTAAATACTAAATTTACAAATTACCATTTTGACTAATTTCATCAAAAATTTGCTTATGCATATTTGTGCACAATTTTTTGATTGAATTATTGACAATTCCTACAAATGTGATATAATTATAACAGTCAGTGCGCTGTATGGCGCATATTTTTAGGGGTGACAGTTAGCTGTATACAACCGCTGTCAGTCCTGCAAGTTATTTAAGGCGGCTCAGTGCCGCTTAAACTATGATAAACAGTTGCTTATAGCTAACTTAAAAAGGACGAGGTGCAATGAGATCGACTGCTAAAAGGTTTTCACTGATATTTGCATTGCTTCTTACCGGACTGATGTGCCTGTTCAGCCCTGTTTATGCGGAAGAGGAGGCTCTTACTGCCGATGAATGGGTGCAGAAGGCAGACGATATGTCCAACGAAAAGTTTGCCACCTGGACGGATGTTGCCGAATCAATGGCGGTAGTTCTGAACGGTGCCTATGATGTCTACGACTCCGGTGACCTTGAGGGCGGCAGGACAGTCGTAAATGCGGCATACTACAAGTTTTACGAGAAGCTGGGCTATGAAAAGACTGTCATGACAGCTATCTCAGGTGCCAGAGTAACTGAGGTCGAATGGCAGTTCAAGGAGAGCCGCAAGAACATGATAAACGGCTCCGACAAGGCTACTGTAAAGGACAACATCGACACTCTGATAGAATTTCTTCTGGATGATGCCGCCACACTGGACGGTACCACAAGAAGCTCTGCCGAGGGCAGCGACAGTGCCGACACCTCCTCCTCTTCGGGCAGTGCAGGCTCTGCTGCGGACTTTGCCACAGCGCTTCTTGTAATAGTTCGTGAAGGGCTTGAAGCCATACTCGTTGTGGTGGGCATTATAGCCTACCTTACAAAGATTCGCCGCAGAGACGGCATAAAGATGGTCTATGCAGGCTGTCTGCTGGGTATCGCTGCATCTATCATAGCTGCTGTCATCATCGGCAAGTTCCTTGGCGGTGCGGATATTTCCCAGGAGATAATCGAGGGTATTGCAGCACTTGTGGCTGTGGTCGTGCTTTTCTGGGTATCCAACTGGATGCTTGGCAAAACAGAGGCTGCCGCATGGGAAAACTACATTGAGGGCATGGTAGAGGTCAGCGCCACAAAGGGCAATATGTGGGGGCTTGCGTTTGCAGCTTTCCTGGCAGTGTTCAGAGAGGGTGCGGAGACAATACTCTTCTATCAGCCGCTGCTTACCGGTGACGGGGATCACTCGTCTGTATGGACAGGACTTGTTTGCGGCGTGCTCATACTTGCCTGCGTATATGTGCTGATAGTGAAGTTCAGTGTAAGACTTCCCCTGGGTCCCTTTTTCAAGGTCACCACAGTATTCATGATGGTGCTTTGCGTAAGCTTTCTGGGAGGAGGGCTCCACTCACTGCTTGTGGAGGGCGGCATCGGAGATACTTTGCCCAACGCAAGGATAACCTGGCTTGAACCCTTCTGCAACAGTTTTGACACCCTTTCCGCTGTGCTTGGCATATATCCCTTCACCATTACCTTTGTGCCCCAGGTCATACTCACTGCTGTCTGCGTTGTGACATGGATCATCGCAAGGAGAAAACTGGCACGTGATTCCTACTTTGAGGGCGAAAGGCTCAGGGCTGAATCCGAGTCTGCTGCCAAGGCGGTCAGTGCTGAGGATTTCATAAACCGCACAAGCGGGCTTACCGCATTGCAGAAGGCAAGGATATATGATGCAGTCGCTTCTGCAAGAATGTCCGCCGGTGAGATCACGGAGGGCTGGGAGAAGATCGCACCCGCTGACAGGGCTCAGATATTAAAGGCTGTACGCAGCTTTGACGAGCAGAATGAAAAGGCGGCTCAAAAGCAGAAGAGGCTTGATGAAAAGTTCGCTCCTCAGCGTGAGGCATATGAAGCGGATCGCAAGCGCCGTGAGGAAAAAGCTGCTGCAAAGGCGGCAAAGCGTCAGGTGGCACTTGACAATGCCGGAAACGACGCAGACAAAAAATGATGCCAAGCGGCATAAGGCCGTGTGCATAGATAATCGTATCCATATAGGAGGAAAAGTCATGAAGAAGTTTACTTCTATCGCTGCAATCGCACTTTGCGGTGCTATGGCACTTGCTGCCACAGCTTGCAGCAGCACAAATCAGGCAGCTGATACCACCGTATCCGCTGATGAGCCCACTGTTTCTGCAGATGTTGCAGCACCCGGTGACGTTGCCGGTTTTGAGGAGTTTGAGATCGGTGAGGATCAGGAACTCGGCGGCGTTCTCAATGTAGGCGGCGTTTATTTCCAGCCCGTTGAGATGGTTCCCTCTGCAAATGCAGGTCTTTCAGTTTCCGAGGCTCAGTGTCACATCGAGGCTGATATCCACGCACTTGCTGACAACGGTCTCGGCTTTGGTACAGGCGACTTCGTTCCCTACCTCTCCGTATCCTACGAGATCACAGATGCTTCCGGCAATGTTGCTACATCCGGCAACTTCATGCCCATGAATGCTACCGATGGTCCTCACTACGGCGCTAACGTTGTTATCGGTGAGGCTGGCACATATCATGTAAAGTTCACCATCAAGAGCCCTGAGGATGCAGGCTATCTGCTCCATGTTGATGAGGCTACCGGTATGCCCGGCGCATCCTTCTGGTCTGAGCCCCTTGTTGCAGAATGGGATTTTGAATGGACTCCCGTTGAGTGGTAAGTCTTCTTTAAACTCAAGGCAGATAACCTGCCGGCTTAGTATAGTTTTGTTTACGGCAAGGCGGATATTCCGTCTTGCCATAAACGCTTTTAATAAGGAGTGCTCCCATGCTTGGTTATCTGATAAAGGTGACGGAAGAATTATTCGTTTTCGGCATAGTGCTCTCGCTGCTTTTTGTTGTGTCGGCACAGAGTAAAAACACCAGGAGAATGAAGTGTCTTGTCTGTGGAACAGCCGTTGGCGCAGCCGCTTCGGCAGTCATAGCCTGGCTCATGACACACACGGCCCTTATCAACAAGGGAAGGTTCAGTTTTTACCTGAATCCTGTACAGATAGTGCTGTGTATAGCCTTCCTTGTGTTTCACCTTGTGTCTGTCCATAAGAACGACAAGGATGCCGACAGTACAAAGGGTGGTATATCACATACACTTGCGGGCGTATTCGGAGGGCTTTTCTCCTGTGCCCTTGTAATTTACAATCTGCCGGAGGTGCTTGCCTACCCGGACAACTTCATGAATGTGGATGAAAGCATATTCTCAACGGAATTCCTCTTCAAGCTGACGGGCTTTCTTCTGGGGTTTATCATTTCTGTTGTCATCTTTGCAGCCATAACACGAATATGCGGCTCCCTTGGGAAAAGGTTCAACTCCGGCGTGCTGCTTGCTGTAACACTTATCTATCTTGTGAGTATATTCGGCATATTCATGCAGTACCTTGTAACAAGGCGCATAGTAAAATGGAAGCCTGTTGTGCTATTTGTGCGGTATGTTGTGAACCATTCCGTGGTATTCATCCTTCTTGCGGCAGTAATTGCAGTGATCATTCCTCTTGCGGTATATATCGGGAATGTTACCATAAAGGGTGAATATGCAAATCCTGCGGAGCATCGCAAGCTGAAGGCGGCAGCCCGCAGCAGAAGAAGGTGGAGCGTTTGTGCTCTGATCTGTGTGCTCCTTTCCTCCTTTGTGGTAACCGCTGTCAAGGCGTATGATTCCCGTGAGGTGGAGCTTTCTCCGGCGGTGGCAGTAAAGGCATATGACGGTGTGATAAGGCTCAGCTGCGATGAGCTCAGGGACGGAGAGCTCCACAGATTTTCCTACACCTTTGACGATAATGTGACCATTCGCTTTATTGTCATACAGAAAAACGACGTTGCATTCGGCCTTGGATTTGATGCCTGCGAGATATGCGGTGAGGCGGGCTTTTATCAGAACAGATCAGGACAGGTGGTATGCAAGAAGTGTGATGTGGTCATGAATGTTGATACCATAGGCTTCAAGGGCGGGTGCAACCCCATACCCTTTGAATACAGCATTGAAAACGGCGAAATAGTTATCGAAACAGAGGCTCTTGCCGCTGAAAAGAAAAGATTTGTATGACGAGGTGGCTTTTATGTTCTTTCGCATGATAAGGGGCACGTTTACCAAACAGCTTGGTAAAATGCTGCTTATTGCCTTTACCATAGCCCTGGGAGCATCTCTTGCCACTGCTATGATAAATGTTATGATGGATGTGGGCAACAAGGTCAATGCAGAGCTGAAGACCTACGGTGCAAACATCACTGTAAGCCCCAAGGGCGCATCCATACTCAGTGACCTCTATGGTGTGGAGGAGGGGACAGGGGATGATGAATTTCTCTCCGAGGAAGCTCTCCCAAAGCTAAAGACTATATTCTGGTCATACAACATAGTAGACTTCACCCCCTATCTCAAAGGCCGTGTCACCCTTGATGAAAGCGATGTGATGCTTGTGGGCACATGGTTTGATCATCACATGGAAACTCCGTCAGGGGAATCCCTTGACACAGGTATGCGGGAGATGAAAACCTGGTGGGATATTGAGGGAGAATGGCTCACCGATGATGACGACGATGAGTGCATGGTAGGTATCGGTGCTGCACAGAAATACGGCATAGCCGCAGGGGATACCATTACGGTGAATAAGGGCGGCTCATCAGCTGAGTATACTGTCAAGGCCGTATTTGACACAGGCTCGGACGAGGATGACTACATCTATACCACGCTGAAGGCTGCACAGGAGCTTTTTGGCAGGCAGGGGCTCATAAGCTCCATTGAGGTAAGTGCCCTTACCACACCGGACAATGAGCTTTCCAAGAGGGCGGCTCAGGATCCGCAGAGCCTGTCCGCCGCAGACTGGGAGACCTGGTACTGCACAGCCTATGTATCAGCGATATGCTACCAGATAGAGGAGGCTATTCCCGACTGCAGCGCCAAAGCCATAAGGCAGGTTGCTGATTCTGAGGGAGCCATACTTGAAAAGATACAGCTTCTCATGATACTTATCACTGCCCTTGCCCTCATAGGCTCCGCACTGGGTATCATGAACCTTGTGGCAGCATCGGTAATGGAGCGTTCCCAGGAGATAGGGCTGTTAAAGGCTGTGGGCGCCCATGATATACAGGTCATAGGACTTGTGCTTACAGAAATAATGCTGACGGCTGTACTTGGCGGCGTTCTTGGCTATATTGCAGGAATGGGGCTGGCACAGATCATAGGTATGACCGTATTTTCCTCCTCCATTGCCATTACTCCTGTGTCAATGCCGCTGGTTGCGGTACTGGTGCTGTGTGTGGCACTTATCGGGAGCATACCCGCCATAAGGATGCTGGTAAAGATGAATCCCACAGAAGTTCTCCACAGTAATTGATGCTTTTTGAGAGCGGTTAAAGGTAGACATATGAAAAGATCTTCATTTTATTTTAAAATGGTCACGGGGGCACTGCTGCGCAAGCGTTCAAGAATGCTCGTCGCCCTGCTTGCCATTGCAGTCGGGGCTACGATAGTATCAGGGCTTATGACCATATACTATGACATTCCCAGGCAGCTCACAAGGGAGCTGCGTTCCTACGGTGCCAACATGGTGGTAACTCCCGCAGACGGCACAAAGCTCACCTATGAGGAGATAGAAACCATACGGGCTCTGCTTCCCGCTGAAAACACGGTAGGCACTGCACCATACAGGTATGAGACAGTAACTCTCAATTCACAGCCTGTGACAGCTGCGGGTACCCAGATGAATGAGGCTGCGGCTACCTCGCCCTACTGGAATATTTCCGGAGAATGGGCGGCAGATGATTCAAGCATCATGCTTGGCAGCAAGGTGGCACAGCTTGTAAATGCCAAGGTAGGTCAAAATGTGGAGCTTGAAGCTGACAATGGGGCAGGAGAAGGTGTAAAGAACACATATACGGTCTCCGGCATAGTGGAAACAGGCGGCAGTGAGGAAAACTTCATCTTCATGACTGATACAGCCCTTGATTCCTTTATGGGTGATACGGATTCCTTTGATACCCTTGAATGCAGCATATCGCTGCAGGGCGATGAGCTTTCGGGGCTTGCCGAAAGGATCAATTCATCATCGGACAGGGTGAACGCACGACTTGTAAAGCGTGTGACGGAATCAGAGGGCACGGTGCTTACAAAGCTGCAGGCTCTGATACTTATAGTCACTATCGTGATAATAGTCCTTACCATGATAAGCGTTGCCACCACCATGACGGCTGTGGTCACGGAAAGGCGCAGGGAGATAGGCCTTAAAAAGGCCATAGGTGCCAGCAACAGGGAGATAACAACAGAGTTTCTGGGGCAGGGCATCTTCCTGGGTGTATGCGGGGGCATACTCGGCGTAGTGCTGGGATTTCTCTTTGCACAGTATGTTTCAAACAGTGTATTCTTCAGATCCGTGTCATTCATATGGGGACTGGTCCCTGTAACTATACTGAGCTCAGTGGCGGTAACGGCGGTCGCGTGCCTTATCCCCATGCGCAGTGCTACAAATATAGATCCGGCTCTTGTACTAAAGGGGGAATAATCATGGCAGATAAAAGCAAGTCCGTTACAGCACAGGACAATGAGGATATACTCGTTCTGGAGGGCGTATCAAAGATATATGGCGAGCTCAAAGCCCTGAACAATGTGGATCTCAAAGTGAAAAAGGGCGAGTGGGTGGCTATCATGGGGCCTTCCGGCTCCGGCAAAAGCACTATGATGAACATTATAGGCGGCATGGACAAGGCATCAGAGGGGCGTGTCATTCTTGACGGGATGGACATAACCAAGGAAAGCGCCAAAAGCCTTACCAACATCCGCCGTGACAAGATAGGGCTTATCTTCCAGCAGTTCCACATGGTAAACTACCTTACCGCCGTTGAGAATGTCATGGTGGCACAGTACTACCACAGTATGCCCGATGAGGAGGAGGCTCTCCAGGCACTTGACAGAGTAGGCCTTAAAGAGCGTGCAAAGCACTATCCCTCCCAGCTTTCAGGCGGCGAACAGCAGCGTGTGTGCATAGCCCGTGCCCTTATCAATTATCCGAAGATACTCCTTGCCGATGAGCCTACGGGCAACCTTGACGAAACAAATGAAAATGTGGTCGTTGAGATATTCAGACAGCTCCACAATGAGGGCAGCACCATAATAGTTGTTACCCATGACCCGGAGGTGGCGGCTGTTGCCGAGCGCACCATAGTTCTTGAACACGGGCGCATCACTAAGAACATCATCAACCACAATGACTATTCAAAGCCCATTAATCTCAGGGATTATGAGGGACTGTCCGATGAAATGCTGCTGGGGAAGGGATAACATGAAGAAGAAGCATATCATACCCGCTGTGACAGGCATATGTCTTGCAATACTCACAGCCTGCTCCGCTCCTGCCTATAAGGACGGCACATACAAGGCATACAGCAGCGAGGACGAGGAAGGGGCATATGGTGAGATCACCATCACCATAACAGACGGAAAGATAAGCGACTGCACCTATCTCACATGGCAGGCCGACGGTTCCGTAAAGGATGAGAACTACGGCAAGGTCTACAAGGGTGTGGAAAGCGAGGAATACTACAAGACTGCACAGGCGGCTGTTGCCGCTTCAAAGCAGTATGCCGCCGACCTTAAGGACTTCGGTGATCTTGAGCTTGTAGACGGCATCTCCGGTGCCACAAGGTCATACAACCAGTTCACGGAGGCTGCCACACTCGCCCTTGAACAAGCACAGGGCTAAGCACTTTCGTTATAGATTTCGTAAGGAGAAGCTATGGATCTTAAAAAAATAATACCTGCCGCAGTGATGATGATATTCGGTATTCTGCTCATCGCAGCAGGGCTCTTTATACTGCCGCCCTGCGATCATCTTATAGAGACTGCAAACGGCGGGGGAGTACCCATGAAATGCCACTGGTCTGTGGTGGCTGATGCAGTTCTGGGCGGCATTATCCTTTGCGGAGGCATTATGAGCCTTTTTGTAAAGAGGGATACCGCATCAGGCATATTTATGGCAATGATACCCGTATGCATAGCCGGTATTCTCATCCCTGCCTGCATAATAGGGGGCTGCTCCATGCCCACCATGAAGTGCAGGGCTCTTACCTTCCCGGCACTTTATGTACTCAACACCTTGTGCGGCATGGGGGCTGTCATCTGCTTTGTGCTGACAAAGAAAAAAGAGGAACGCAGATGAAGCCTGTAACTTCCATGACCATAGTGAAAAGCTCTCTTTTCAGACGCCCTTTGAGAAGCATAGGGCTGTCTGCTGTGGTGGCGCTGCTGTGTGCAGCCATATTCGGAGGGCTTATCCTGTCATCCTCCATGAACAGAGGGCTTGATACCCTTGAAAAGCGTCTCGGCGCTGATGTCATGGTGGTGCGGTACGGATATGAGAGCAAGGCACAGGGGGCGATACTCAGGGGAGAGCCTACTACGTTCTACCTTGATCCCGGTGCCCTTGATGCCATATCACAGGTGGAAGGGGTGGCAGCAGCTTCCCCCCAGATCTACGTGGCGACCCTTTCCGCAGGATGCTGTTCCTACCCTCTGCAGCTCATAGGTATCGACCCTGATACGGATTTTACCGTGACACCCTGGATAACAGGGCAGATAAAGGGAGCACTTGCCGACGGTGAGATAGTAGTGGGCAGCAAGATAAGTGCTGATGTGGGTTCTGAGCTTCAGTTCTTCAAGCGTGTATACAAGGTGGTAGGAAGGCTTGAAAACACGGGAATGGGCTTTGACACCTCCATATTTATGAATATAACCACTGCCAAGCAGGCTGCCCATGATGCAGCACGTGTATCCTCACAGGAGCTGCAGGACAACGACGACCTTATCTCCGCTGTGCTTGTGGATGTGGCAGACGGATATGATGTAAAGGAGGTGGCCAACAATATCCTGCGTGCCCATGCCGCAGAGTATCACCTTGACACCGTGGTCTCGGACAATATGTTCAACGAGGTATCCTCATCCATCAGGAACTTCACATCATATATACGCTTTTTTGAGATAATGATAGCTGTCCTTACGGTGCTGATACTGCTTATAGTGTTCTCAGTCACCATAAATTCAAGGCGGGCAGAATTCTCCATGTACCGTGTCATAGGGGCAACAAAGGGACGGATATTCTCGCTTATCCTTCTGGAATCCTTTGTAATAAGCATCATAGGTGCTGTCATCGGTATAGTGGTCATGAGTGAGATAATTTTCCCCTTTTCAAACGCCATTTCTCAGAGCATAGGCGTGCCCTTTCTCATGCCCAGTGTGGCAACTATCCTTTCAGCAGTAGCTGTCAGCATCCTTGCTGCTGTTATATGCGGCCCGGGTGCATCTGCGCTCTGTGCGGCAAAATTCACCTCCAAAGAGGTGTACAGCACCATGAGGGAGGTAATGTGATGCTCCTTGAATTAGATCACGTCACAAAGGAATACATAAGGGGCGGCAAAAAGTTCTTTGCCCTTAATGATGTGTGCTTTGGCATAGACAAGGGGGACTTTTACACCATCATAGGCCGCTCAGGCAGCGGAAAGACTACGCTTCTGACGGTCGCAGCGGGTCTTGCGGCACCCGACAGTGGGGATGTTGTATTCAAGGGGAAGAAGTATTCCGAACTTTCCGACAGGGAGCTTTCGGCTATCAGGGGGAACGGTATAGGCTTTATCCCGCAGGGACTGGGGACTGTACCGGATCTTACGGTCATAGACAATGTGCGCCTGCCCTCCTTTATCTACCCCGAAAAAGCCGATGATACAAGGGCGCTTGCCATACTGGAAAAGACGGGTATTGCGGATCTGGCACAAAGCTATCCCAATGAGCTTTCCGGCGGAGAGCTGAAGAGAGTGCTCATAGCCCGTGCCCTGTTCTCACAGCCTGAGATACTCATTGCCGATGAGCCTACTGCAGATCTTGACCGCCTGACCACAGAGGAGATAATGAAGCTGTTTTCCGAGCTTCGCCGTGACGGCACCGCCGTACTGCTGGTCACTCATGAGATGGACACCATAGCATACGGTGACAAGGTCTTCACCTGCGAAAGCGGCAGGCTGACAGAAGGGAAACAATGATCTTCCTGTTTGAAATGCAAATGATAGACCTCCGACTCACGTTCTCTGCGGGTCGGAGGTCATTTTCTGTACGGGATACTGTGTTGCTTTACAACAGGGGTTGGAAGGCTATTATACCCATGTAAAATCAAATTGATAAATATGACTTGTAAAATCCGGAAATATATGTTATAATGTTTTTTGTACCTGGAGGTGGAGCAATGTATCTCAATGAAACTACAATAGAAAAGAATACGGTGTTTGAAGGCCGTATCGTTACAGTGCGCTCTGACAAGGCACGCCTTGATGACGGAACAGTCGTGGGGCGGGAGCTTGTCATTCACCCGGGCGGTGTATCAGTCGTCCCCCTTACGGATGAGGGGGAGGTCATTATGGTAAGGCAGTTCCGATATGCCTTCATGTGCCCGCTTCTGGAGATACCGGCAGGGAAGCTGGAACCGGGTGAAGACCCGGAAAAGGCAGTGCTAAGGGAGCTGTCCGAGGAGACAGGGGCGGCTTGCAGGGAGCTTATCTCCCTTGGGGTGTGTTACCCGTCTGTTGCGTATCTCACGGAGAAGATACATCTCTATCTTGCCAGAGGACTGGATTTCGGCACTGCTCACCCGGATGAGGGGGAATTTCTTGATGTGGAGCGCATTCCTCTGGAAAAGGCTGTGGATATGGTGTTAAACGGTGAGATACCTGATGCCAAGACACAGATAGCCCTGCTCAAAACATGGCATCTTGTGACAGAAAAAGCCGCCCGATGAGACATCGGGCGGTGAGCGGCAAGCTCATTGTTCATAGCTTAGTCGCTTATGGCTCCTGAAAATGTATCTCCCGCAATGGGCTCATCCGAAGGCTTAGGTTCTGCATCAGCAGGAAGCTCAGACTGATAGAGCCTTGCTGCCTCTTCCTCTGCCTGGATCATTTCAAGATGACGGGTATAGGCATCAAGGATCTGACCCTCAATGCTTGCACGGGCATCAGGTGAGATAGGATGGACTATATCCCTGAATGAGCCGTTCTCATCCCTTCTGCTGGGCATAGCCACAAACAGTCTCGCATCGCCCTGAACCACCTTGATATCATGGATGGCAAGCTGATCGTCGATAGTGATGGATATTACAGCTCTCAATCTGCCATCGGGTATGATCTTTCTGATCTTGATATCTGTTATTGTCATTTCTGATTCCTCCTTAGTGTTGACTTAGTGTCAGTCTGTACGTCACTCAAATCGTTATACTAATTATAAACTATTTTTTATATAATACTCTTAAAATTCTCTTATTTTGAGGTGAAATTTTTGGTAACTTTTAATGAACATGAACATAACATCCTTGAAGGGAAAAAGCATATCCATATGATGGGCATAGGCGGCAGTGGGATGTACCCTCTGGCTCAGATGCTCCATTCAAAAGGGTTTTATGTCACAGGCTCCGACAATAATCAGACAGAAACTGTGGAAGCTGTACGCAGTATGGGCATACAGGTCACCATAGGGCAGAAGGCGGAGAATATCCAAGGGGCGGATCTCATCGTATATACCACAGCCATACTGTCAGACAATCCGGAGCTTGTAGCGGCAAAGGCAAGCGGCGTGCCCATGATAGAGAGGGCACAGCTTCTGGGACTTGTCACCTCATGGTTCAACAATGCCGTATGCGTCAGCGGCACCCATGGCAAGACAACGGTCACATCAATGATAACCCAGATTTTAAAGGGGGCCGGAAAGGACATAAGTGCGTATATAGGCGGCAAGCTCCCCATAATAGGCGGCAGCGGCTGTATCGGCACATCGGATACCTTTGTCTGCGAGGCCTGTGAGTTTTGCGACCATTTCCTGCATCTGCACCCGGATATTGCACTTATCAACAATATCGATGCTGATCACCTTGACTATTTCGGCACACTGGACAGAATAATTGAGTCTTTCGTGAAGTTCGGGAATATGGCCGGGACTGTTCTTGCAAACGGCGATGATGCCAACACCCGCAAAGCTCTTGAGGGCATAGAAAAACCTGTTGTTACCTTCGGTCTTTCCCACGGCAATGACTGGTATGCAGACAATATAGTCCACAGTGTGACCCCGGAGTTTGACATATTCCACAAGGGTGAGCATTTTGCCCATATACGCCTTGGAGTGTACGGGGAACACAATATCCCCAATGCTGTGGCAGCCTGTGCGGCAGCATATATGTCGGGTGCCACCTCCGGTGAGATCGAAGCAGGGCTTGAAAGCTTTACCGGTGCAAAGCGCCGTTTTGACAAGTACGGGGAGGTAAACGGCATAACTGTCTGTGATGATTACGGTCATCATCCCACCGAGCTTACAGTCACCCTCAATGCGGCGGTAAAGGCAGGCTACAGCAGCGTATGGCTCGTATTCCAGCCCTTTACCTTCTCACGCACGGCCATGCTCATAGATGAATTCGCCGAAGCTATGAAAATCCCCGATCACTGCGTTATCACAGCTATCATGGGTTCCCGTGAGAAAAACACCTACGGCATATACGACAGGGACTTAGCGGCAAAGGTACCCGGAAGCATCTGCTTTGAGGAGCAGGATCACGACAAGAACTTCGAGCTGTGCGCACAATATGTGGCAGACAATGCCAAAAGCGGCGATCTGATACTGACTATGGGCTGCGGAGATATAAACAAATGCTCCTGGCTCATACTGGATAAGCTGAAAGAAAAATATGCCGTCACTTCCAACGGCTAAAGGAGGTCACAATGTATTCATACCCATATGCGGCGGGTGCTGCATTCCCCATGCCCTCCACCCTTGAGGAAAGCAATATCAGAAAGCATTACAGAAATACCTTTCTTCTTGCCATTCTTCATTCATTTCTGGCGCTGATACTATCCCAGACCTTCTTTTATCTCATACCCGAGATAACCTCCTATTCCTACCGCTATGATGAAAACGATTACCCCATACTTGACTGGCAGTACCTGATGATAGCCACCTTTACCCCTGCTGCTGCCTGCCTTATAGTTTTCCTGGTGGATAAGTGCATAAGCAAGGTAAAATTCTCCGAGTACTTTTCTGCCAAGAATATCCGGGGCAAGGATATAGGCGGAATGATACTCGTGCTTTGTGGGGCTTTTTCACTGGCTATGATAATACAGCTCGTAGTGATAAATGTCATGGGGCTTGCAGGGCTGTCTCCCGTATCCGAAATAATGACAAATGCCACGGAGGATGTTACCCCCGCCTATCTGGCAGTGGATATATTCACCAGCCTTATAGTCGCCCCTGTCTGCGAGGAGCTGATGTTCAGGGGCGTTATCCTGCGGCGAATGTCCCAGGTGAGCATGAGATTCGGCATTATCTTTTCGTCCGTTTGCTTCGGGCTGATGCACGGGAATATCCTGCAGGGGATATCCGGATTTATAGTGGGTCTGGTGCTTGCATATGCAGACATCAAGTGCGGATCGGTCATCCCCTCTATCATAGGGCATATGTTCCTCAATTCCTGGTCATGTATTAATGCGCTGGTAAGCTACTTTACCGATGAGGACACCGCTGATATGGTATGGCTTGCAGTGATAGCGGTACTGGGTCTTGTGGGGCTCATCTCCATACTCGTGCTTGTGCGTTCAAGAAAGATCCGCCTGCCTGAATACAATGAATACCATAAGAAGCGCTCCTTCAGACTTGCGGCAAAGTGTGTATCATTCTGGATCCTGATGATCATATATGCGTTTGATGTCATTTCCGCATTCAGCGAGGTATCTGAAAAAACATGACCGCAAAGCGACTTGACAAACCGTATCAGATATGGTATAATCCAATATGTTTGTGAATGCGGTGCAAGGCACCGGCATTATGTATTCTTTCGGTATGAGGCGATAATATGATAACAGTAAATGGGAATACCCTAAAGGAAGAGTTTGACCTTGATGCGGCAAAAAACAGCATCGGGAAGGAAATTTCCGTAAGTGCCACAGTACACAAGGTAAACGACATGGGAGCCTTTTCCTTTATACATCTGCGTACAGCAAGGTATGTGATACAGACAGTCTATGACCCTCAGAGCTGTCAGGGCAGTGCAGAGGGCATAAAAGAGGGCTGCTTTGTAAGCGTGACAGGCATAGTGCGTGAGGAGGAGCGCTCCAAGAACGGCATAGAGCTCGCCCTTACCTCCATCAAGCTCCTGCACAAGCCCGGATACGACTATCCTCTCCATGTCAGCAAGTGGAAGCTGGGCTGCAGCCTTGACATCAACCTTGATAACAGGGGAGTGGCACTCAGGAATCCCGCCCAGAGAGCAGTTTTCAAATTCCAGGAGGGCGTGGTATCCGCATTCCGCCAGTTCATGCTGGACAACAGGTTTACAGAGATACATTCTCCCAAGATAGTGGCACAGGGAGCAGAGGGCGGCGCCAATATATTCCGTCTGGAATACTTCGAGAAGGATGCTTTCCTCAACCAGTCACCCCAGTTCTACAAGCAGGCTATGGTGGCAGTGTTTGACAGGGTGTTTGAGATAGCACCTGTTTACCGTGCTGAAAAGCATTCCACTTCAAGGCATCTCAACGAGTACATCGGTCTTGACTTTGAGATGGGCTTTATAGACAGTATGTACGATGTAATGGACATGGAGACCGCCATGCTCAGGTACATGATGCAGTATCTCAAGGACAACTATGCCCAGGAGATAAAGATGCTGAATGCTGATATACCCGAAATAGGGGAGATACCCTGCATCAAGTTCGAGGATGCAGTTTCCCTCATAAAGGGCAGCAAGGCAAAGAACAAGTTCGACCTGGAGCCAGAGGATGAGGTGTTCCTGTGCGACTGGGCAAAGAAAGAGTACGGGACGGAATTCATATTCGTCACCAACTTCCCCTCATCAAAGCCTCCCTTCTATGCTATGGACGACAAGGAAGACCCCAGAACTGCCTGCAAGTTCGACCTGCTTTTCAGAGGGCTTGAGATCACCACAGGCGGTCAGCGTATCCACGACTATGAAGAACAGCTGGAGAAGATGAAGAGACAGGGGCTTGATCCCGATGACTTCAAGTGCTATCTTGATTCCCACAAGTACGGGCTTCCTCCCCACGGCGGTCTTGGAATTGGGCTTGAGCGCCTTGTTATGAAGCTGCTGGGGCTGCAGAACGTCCGTGAGGCTTCGCTCTTCCCCAGAGATATAACAAGACTTCTTCCGTAACAGACACAGAATGTATTCCCGGCTGCACTGGCCGGGAATTTTTTCATCAGGACAAGGGCTCTCCTTTCTGTTTTTGTGCGAGTGTCCGTTTCTAATGCCTTTATAGATACAAAATTGATATACTATTCTTGTTAAAAACATACAAATTTACTGCCAACATTCTATTGCTGTTGACATTTTATTAAAAATATGATAAAATAATGAAGGATTATGATAAGGTGCATCCTTATCCATATTACTTCATGGGGGATTGTTGTATGAACTATGATCTGATTGAGGTCAATACAGACAGGTGTACGGGATGCCGTGACTGTGTTTCCGTCTGTCCTTCACCTCTGGCAAATATCGTCAGGACGCTTGATGACGGGCGCAAGGTCATCACCATAGATCAGGACAAATGCCTTGCCTGCGGTGAATGTGTCCGTGCCTGCAAGGAGGGCGGCCGTGATTACAACGACGATACCGACAGGTTCTTCAAGGATCTGGGGGACAGGCGCATTGTTATAGTAGTTCATCCTGCTGTAAGGGCAGCCTTCGGCATAAAGTGGCAGGCAGTGCTCAGGTGGTTCAAGCAGAACGGTGCTGACGGCATATACGACGGTGCATTCGGCGCTGATATCTGCACATGGAGCTATTGCCGCCAGATGAATGACGGCAGCCTTAAAAAGACCATAGCCCCCATATGTCCCGCCATAGAGCGGTATATGGAGCTGTATCACCCCGAAAGCATGGGCAGTGTTGCGCCTATCCACAGCCAGTATTCCTCAGAGGCTGTATATGTAAGGGATTATGTAAAGAAAAACTATGCGGTAGCGGCGCTGAGCCCCTGTCCCGCTATGAAGCTGGAATTTGAGAAAACTGCCCATGTGGAATACAATGTCACCTTAAAGCGGCTAAAGGATCATTTCAAAGCCACACGGACAGAATTCCGCAACATCAGCTACGAGGGTGTGCGCTACGATTTTGACGATATGTCCCAGGGGCTGCTGGGCAATCTGCAGAGCCTTCCCGACGGCTTTGCCAAGTGCATCAACGTAAACAGCCCCAACACTGTTGTACTCAACACTGACGGTGCAGACAGGGTGTACAAGGAGCTTGACGAGTTTCTCTCCACAGAGGGGGATGCACGCCCCGACATATTCGCAGGCCTTTCCTGCAAGGGAGGATGTCCATTTGGCATTGGCTGCTGGGAGGATGACGACGTAAGCACCCTTGAATTCAAGTACATCTACAAGCAGACAGAGATAGATGCAAGAGCACGCCGCAAGGTAGGCTTAAACGGCACTGATAAGCAGTTCAAGCTCTTTGAGGACAGGATAAACCCCAAGAGCCTTGTACGCAAATACGAGGACATTCCCGAAGCACCCACCAAGGAGCGCCTTAAGGAGGTAAGGGATGACCTGGTTGCATTCTTCAAGGAAAAGGAAGCATCAGCGCCTGATGCCAAGGCACCTGCTTCCCAGGCTCCGGCTGCTGTCCCTGCTCACGGAGCCCATGATCCGGCGGTAACGCAGGGCGCTGTGGTGATAAAGAAGACCACAGACGAGCTTATAGCAGCAATTGACAGCCTGCGGCAGGATGTGGCGACTATTTCTGCCTCCAATAAGCAGATAACCTCAATGGCGGACATAATCCACAGTATGCTCACAAAGATACACGGCTTCTGCGATTCCAGCGATATTATAGATGCCCAGACCTTGCCCAGCATTACAGCCGCCCTTGAAAAGGTGCAGACTGCCCTTGCCACACTGGAGGCAAATATCGCTGACAACGGTAGCACAACGGAAGAAGCTGACACCGCAGTTGCAAAGCTCACAGAATATTCAGGCAGGATCACAGAGTCCGTAAATTCCATGATCCTTGCCATCGTTGGTAAATAGGCCCACAGGCTATACATAAAAACAGCAAACTGTCAAGGCAGTTTGCTGTTTTGGATAAAGGATGTATCATGGATAGAATAACACTCTCATGTCCCTGCCATTTCGGCACGGAGAGAACTCTTAAATTTGAAGCTGCACGTCAGGGATTTGAAAACATCACTGCCACAGATGGGCGCATCACCTTTGAGGGGGATATGTCCGCCATAGCAAGGGCAAATATCTGCCTTGCCACTGCGGAAAGGGTGCAGATACTCTTAGGCTCATTCAGGGCTGTGACATTTGACGATCTGTTTGAGGGAGTAAAGGCACTGCCACTCGAACGGTTCATCGGAAAGGATGATGCCTTCCCGGTGACGGGACATTCCCTGTCCTCAAAGCTGACAAGCATTCCCGCCTGCCAGTCGATCATAAAAAAAGCCGCAGTTGAAAGGCTCTCCTCCAGATACCATGTGAACTGGTTTGAAGAAAGCGGAGCCCTCCACAGGATTCAGTTCAATCTGATAAAGGACATATGCACGGTGTATATAGATACATCGGGGGAGGGGCTCCACAAGAGGGGATACCGCCGCAGCTCAAATGCCGCCCCCATAAGGGAGACACTTGCTGCCGGGATAGCAGATATTGCCATGGTAAGGCGTGACAGCATCGTATACGATCCCTTCTGCGGCAGCGGCACCATACTGATAGAATCTGCACTTAAAGCGCTGAACATCGCCCCGGGTCTCAAAAGGCGCTTTGCGGCTGAAAGCTGGGCTCAGATACCGAAGGAGATATGGCGCAGTGAGAGAGAGCGGGCTATATCCCTTGTAACTAAGGATACAGGCTTTCACGCCTATGGCAGTGATATCGACAGTGAATGTGTCGCCCTTGCCATGGAGAATGCCCGCAAGGCGGGAGTTGAAAAGTATATAACCGTTAAAAAGGCGGATATAAAGGACTTTGTAAATGCAGAAGGGACATCTGTCATATGCAATCCCCCCTACGGTGAGAGAATGCTTGAACAGCAGGAGGCACGCAGGATATATACTGTTATGGGGAAGGTATTCTGCGCCGACAGGGAGCACCCCTGTGCTATAATTACTCCGGATGAGGAATTTGAAGACCTTTTCGGCAAAAAGGCGGACAAGGTGAGAAAGCTGTACAACGGCATGATAAAATGTGGACTGTATTCATACTTCCGCTGACAGGATGCAAAAACCCCCGGAGCGGCTGCTCCGGGGGCTCGATGTTTGTGTGTATGACTTATGCCTTGCCGACAGAACCGAAGAGCTCCATCTTGTACTTTACAGTAGCCTTGATAGCCTCATAGCCAGGTGCAAGGATCTTTCTGGGATCGTAGCCCTTGCCCTGGAGGTCCTTCTTAGCCTCGAAGTACTCTCTGGTAGCTTTCTGGAATGCCCACTGGCACTCGGAGTTTACGTTGATCTTGGAAACGCCCATGGAGATAGCCTTCTTGATCTGATCATCGGGGATGCCGGAACCGCCGTGGAGAACCAGAGGGATATCGCCGACAGCAGCGGTGATGTTCTCAAGAGTCTCAAAGGAAAGACCCTTCCAGTTGTCGGGATACTTGCCGTGGATGTTGCCGATGCCTGCTGCAAGGAAGTCGATGCCGCAGTCCTTGAGCTTTACGCACTCTGCAGGATCTGCACACTCGCCGTCTGCAACTATGCCATCCTCTTCGCCGCCAATAGCGCCTACCTCAGCCTCCAGGGAAACGCCCATGCTGTGAGCCTTGTCAGCCAGCTCTCTGGTCTTTGCAAGGTTTTCCTCAAGAGGAAGAGCAGAACCGTCGAACATGATAGAGGAGAAGCCTGCATCCAGACACTTGTAGCAAGCCTCATAGTTGCCGTGGTCAAGGTGAAGGGCAACGGGAACGGTGATATTCTGCTCCTCCATAACAGCCTTTACCATAGCGGTAACTACCTTGTAGCCGCCCATATACTTGCCTGCGCCCATGGATGAGCTGATGATGACAGGGGATTCCAGCTCCTGTGCAGTGATAAGGATAGCCTTGGTCCATTCAAGGTTGTTGGTGTTGAAGTGACCTACTGCATACTTGCCGGCTCTTGCCTTCTGCAGCATTTCGGTTGCTGTAACATAAGCCATTGTATATACCTCCGTATGAGTGCGTATACCGCACCTTAATTTTACCTATATATTATACTCCATTTTTTATGATTTTGCAATAGTTTTATAGAAAATTCACAAGTTAGCAACACCAAACTAATATTGACACTGGAAAAAGAGTGATTTGCCACATTTACAGACATTATGCTTTTGTATTATATTGACATTTCACTACATATTGGTAGAATACTTTGCTTTTTGAGAGGTTAAGTGACTATGGTTCAGAAAGCAGACACATACACCGTATATGTAAGATACGAATGTATGAGGCGGGGAATAGGTTATAAATTCATTAGAAATCATCGCCGGTTATTGCATTAACGGAAAATTCATGGTATAATGACCAATGTTGACAGGCAGGGGGTGCCTGTTTCAGAAAGAGAGGTTTACCATGGAAGGAAAAAAAGTGAAGAAAACCGCAGGCATAGTTGCCGCAGTAATTGTAGTCGTAATACTGCTCTCAGCGCTGTTAGGCTGCTTTACAGTAGTTGAAGCAGGGCATACAGGTGTACTGCTCACCTTTGGCAGTGTCTCCGGAAAGGTGCTGAATGAAGGGCTCAACTTCAAGGTGCCCTATATCCAGACCGTCATTCAGATAGATAACCGTGTGCAGAAGGCAGAGGTGGCGTGCTCGTCCGCATCCAAGGACTTGCAGACCGTGTCAAGCACAGTTGCTCTCAACTATCGTGTGCGCAGCACCGCATCTGCGGATATTTACCGCAATGTAGGCCTTGATTATGAGAATATCATCATCTCTCCCGCAATACAGGAGTGTGTCAAGGCAGTCAGCGCACGCTACACAGCAGAGGAGCTCATCACACAGCGCCAGACCATCAGCGACCAGATGGCAGAGCTTTTATCCGAAAAGATAAATCCCTATGGCCTTGATATTGATATTTTCAACATCATCAGCCTTGATTTCACCGATGAGTTCAATGCTGCTATCGAAGCAAAGCAGACAGCGCAGCAGAATGCCCTCAAGGCAGAACAGGATCTTGCAAGGATAAAGGTTGAGGCACAGCAGACCATAGAACAGGCTCAGGCAGAGGCTGAGGCATACCGTCTCAAGAGCGAGCAGATAACACCTCAGATGATCGCTATGGAGTATATCGACAAGTGGGATGGTCATCTGCCCACAGTTGCAACAGGGGACACAGCAATGATGTTTGACCTGTCACAGCTTATGGATGAGGCATCACAGAACGGCTCTGCTCAGAGTTCACCTGCACCTGCTGCCCCCGCAGTTACACAGGAGAGAAACGCTCCCTCCGCAGAGACTGTTACAGAAACAGAAGATGAGGCTGTGACAGAATGAGCATTGCGCTGAAAAAACCAGAGTTCATACTCTTTGATTACGGCAACACCATAATGTGGGAGCCGGGCTTTGACTACGGCAGGGGAGAGCGTGCCCTGTTCTCCCATGTGGTGCAGGGGGAAAGGGCTGTTACCTTCGAGGAATTCTCCCGTGTGCATGATGAGATATTCGCCCTTACAGCCAAGGCTCGTGATTTGGACTTTGAGATAAGCGAGAGCCAGATGCTGAAATTAAAGCTTGACCGCCTGGGGCTTACACTTGATGTGAGCTTTGAGGAGGCAGAGGAGATCCTCTGGGACACCTGCTCGGAAGGGGAGTGTATGCCGGGGCTTGAAGGGCTTGTAAAATGCCTTCACGAGCAGGGGATTTGCACTGCTGTTGTCAGCAATATGGGCTGGAGCGGCGAGAACCTGAGACACAGGATAAACAGGCTCCTGCCGGGCAATCATTTCGAGTTTATCCTTACATCCTCGGATGTGGGGATAAGAAAGCCTCAGCCCATGATATTTGAAGCTGCCCTTGCTATGGCAGGAGCAGCTGCACAGGATGTGTGGTTCTGTGGTGACAACATCAGGGCTGACCTTGACGGCGCCCATTCAGCAGGTATCTTTCCGGTGCTGTATGAAAGCCGTGACGTACCAGATCCCTGGTCAGGCAATGAAGGTTTGACCATTGCTTATGACCACCTGAAAATAACTCACTGGGATGAGATGACGGAGCTTATTGCTTCGTTATAAAAGCAAATAAAAAGAAATGTGACAGCGTTCAGACAGAGCGCTGTCACTGTTTTGACAGTAATGGGAAGCATCTATGCGGGTTTTATCCGTCATTGTCAAGTGCCTTCACGGTGCGCCGTGCATACTCATATAGAAGAGCAGTGATACACAGGGAGGCGAACAGAGAGAGGAGTGCATCAAGCTGCATAAGGAGACCACAGACAAGATCACTTAAAAAATGCATCACAATAGCTATATACAGGTATTTCTTTGACTCCCTGTAATGCACTGCTGCCATAACGAGTACCGAAAACACGATGTGTATGAATACACAGTCTGCAAAGGCTATCATGCTGAAAAGCCCTTCGGTCTCTACCTCGCCAGCGTGTATACCTTTCAGAAAGCTGTCCACCATGACAGGTAAGTTGCCGAGTATCAGCTCTGCACCTCCGTGACCCGCACCGTAGGCGATAGCATCATGCCACTTGTCGTACTCATGCATCACGTACATCATGGCGACGTATCTGCCGACCTCTTCCAGAACGCCCGAAAGTGCCGTATTTGCAGCGATGTATCCCACACCGCCGCTTTGCAGCAGAAGGCGGAACAATGCCCTAATCCATGAAACGACCATGTAAGTGAAAAAGCCTGTGAGAAATGGCTTTAAAGCAGCCCCGGTGCGCTTCCTCAGAAAAAGGTAGACAGCAAGCGGCATAGCCGCCGTAATGATTATCTCAATGAGTTCAATAATAACATTCATAGTCTTTATGGTTTGTATGAAGGAATTACTTTTTTCATATTATACACTATTGACTATGGTTTTGCAAGTATTATATAGATTTTAGAATGAGCGTTGATCGACCTTATGCACTGATTCAGTAAAGGCTGAAGAGTTCCGGTTTTATTCAAGGGAGCCAAGGCATAGTGCTATATGCCATGGTTATAGGGGGATAAGCAGATAATAATTTCGCATAATCAAAGTTATGCGAAATAATTGCTATTAAATTCTGCATGACAATCCTTCATAGTCGGGTTAACCCTCTTTATAGCAATATCGAGCCAGAGAAAGCCGGTGACCTTACTGCGTAAATGAACATCAAATGCGCCATACCAGTCAGATTTATTCATGTTCTTAAATAGTTTTATTTGCAAGCTCCAATAAATGCTGTGCAAAGCGTTTATCAGAGCTTGCTTTATGAATAAGTGCAATTGAACAAAAACTGTTGAACAGATCAGGTGTGCAAACACTACGTTTTTATGCTCTTAACGGCAAAATATCTGGCAGCGCTTGAAATTATCATCATAAGGAGCATCGCACTGAGCGTGAAAAAAGCGATGAGAAAAGAATACGGGAACCACACACCGATCATTTTGTAGCTTGTAAAGCCATAGCCTGCTGCCCATACGATCAGCTTCGGCAGCAAGAGCATCAGCACACACAGCGGAATCAGAACACAGCAGCGTATAACGAGCTTTCTGCCTTCCTTGGACAGGTCTGTCTGCTTTTTGGCAAGGCGCTTTTTCCGCGTGAACATCAGTACAAGAACGATAACAATACCGATAAGACCGATGATCGTGATACAGCTTGATACATTGTCGATTGTCGAGGAATAGTCTAAAATATCAAACTGCGCTCTGTTTATTTCCTCTCCCTTCATTCTCTGGTACAGCGAATTTCCAGCAATATCTGCTGTCAGAGTCCAGGCATTGGAAACGGAGAAAATGCCTATGTCCCGTTCTTTATCTATAAGGATAAGAGAGCTGAAATCAGCGTTGGTCCCTGTGTGGAAATAGTAGCCGTTATATATCCAGCCGTTATACTGCACCATGCCGTAACCCATGTCGATCTTATACGCTTCTGGCATTTCCTGTGAAGCAGCGATGGCATTTGTCAGCTTTTCCGGCAGCTCCAGATGTCCTAACTGCGCTTCCATCCACAGCGACATATCTCTCGGAGTAGAACGCAGTCCCCCATCACCGGAGGTAAGCAAAGATTCAGGCTCATCATAGGGCAGAAGTTTGGTGAACAACCAGCGGTAGCCCTGGGTCGTAGGGATCTGATAGCCGCTGTGGGTCATTCCTATGGGCTGGAGTATTTCATTGGTTACATATTCCTCAAAGGGCACACCGCTGACGGTCTCCGTTATATATGCAAGAATATCATAGCCGAGATTGCAGTATTCAAACCTGGTTCCCGGCTCATATACAAGCCTGATATTTTCGGCAGTGTGGGCAATATCCTCATTGGATGCTGCCCTGTCACCCGCCGGATACTGCATCATAGTTGAATTTGGAATACCTGAACAATGCTCCAGAAGCTGCCATATTTTTGTATCCTGCGGCTGCCCGTCCCAGGTGACGTTCCACCAGGGCAGATAGTCCTTCACGCTGTCCTCAACGGAGAGCTTTCCCTCCTCCTGCAGGAGAAATACCGACAGTGCAGTAAACGCCTTAGAGCATGAACCGATGCCAAAGACCGTGTCCTCAGTCACCGGGATCTGCTCCTCGATGTTCCCATAGCCCCAGTTCTTATACTCTGTTTCCGAGCCGTTTACCACAGCAACGGCAAGCCCGGGCGGATTATTCAGTTCGATCTTTTTCTCCACAAAGGCATTCCATTCAGTATCACTGAGCACAGCCTTATCCTCGGCGCTCACTGAAAAAGATGCCGCGAGCAGCATAGCAGCCGAAAGCGTAAATGCCGCTGCCTTTCTCATCACTCTTTTCATTATGTCCTCCCCGATGATCATTCTATAGTCGATCCCACCTGCTGTACCTGTGATTCAGCAGCCCTTGCCGTCAACACTGCATGAGGCACCGTCACCAAAGCCAATGACACGAAATCCCGACTCTTCCAGATACTTGTCCCAGCTTAAAAACACCGAGCCGTCCTCACGGATGAGGGCAGGCAGGCCTATGTCCCCTATCTCCTTGCAATGGTCAAAGACCGGATCAGTGTCTCTTAGTTTAAGGAAATCCGACAGATCCTTCAGGCGTTTGTTTATATCAATAAACTCATATTCTATCCCGTATGTGTCGAAGTTATACTTGCACGCCACACAATCCGGGCACATTTCGCTTCCGTAGATCTTGAACATAATACCATTCCCTTCTTCTCATCAGCTTTTTAAGCTGTAATATGTTGTATTCACAATTTTTCTCTTGAATAGTTGAAATATTTCAAGTATAATTAATACAGTATTATTTGGAGGATTGCTATGCTTATCAATGATAAATTATTTGACGGCGAAAGAGCCTTATACAAGTGCAGAGATACGGAGATAAGCGGCTGTGTCTTTGAGACAGGTGAATCCCCTCTCAAATCCAGTCAAGGGGTAAAGCTTGACAACGTTGTGTTCCGTGGCAAGTATCCCCTGTGGTATGCGGCAGATATGCAGGTGAACAACAGCCTGATCGAAGAAGGTGCAAGAGCCGGCATATGGTACACTGACAATATCTCCATCAGGGATACTCTTATAGAAGCACCCAAGTCCATCAGAAGGTGTAAAGGTGTATATCTTGACAATGTTACTCTTTCAGGTGCTGATGAAACCCTGTGGGAATGCAGTGACATCAAGCTGAGTAACGTCCGTGTCAGGGGTGATTACCTTTGCATGAACAGCAGTGATATAGAGGTGGAGGGGCTGGACCTGTCAGGCAAATACTGCTTTGACGGCGTACAGAACGTTACTGTGAGAAATTCCCGCTTTATAGGCAGGGATACCTTCTGGAACTCACTCAACGTTACCGTCTATGACAGCTTTATCAGCGGCGCATACATCGGCTGGAATTCCGAGGACATCACATTTGTCAACTGCACCATTGAAAGCCTTCAGGGAATGTGCTACATGACAAATCTGAAAATGGAGTACTGCCGCCTTATAAACACTACTCTCGCATTTGAGTATTCCACAGTCTACGCTGATCTGAGGGGAAATGTTTCAAGCATCATCAATCCTACAGGCGGCAGGATAGAGGCTGACCACATCGACACACTCATTATGGACAAGGACATGGTGGACATCACCAAGACGGAGATCATCGCCCGTGAAGGCGTTGGGGAAAGGCTTGACAAGGCACCGTATCTCCTGTAGCAGCATGATAGGCAGCACATTGGCTCTGATGTGCTGCTTTTTCATACATACAGTTTGCTGTCGTGCGTCACTCTTTGCCCTGCTCTACCGTCTTTATATCTGAATCAGGCAGATCCTTCAGGGCATAAGTATCAAAGGCAGGGTCTGACGGGAACTCTATCTCAATGGCTGTCAGCCTTGCTGCCTTTGCAGTCCCCTGCTCCATAGACAGCTCAAAGACATGACCGCCCTTTGTTCTGTCATCGGATATAAAGTGCAGATGCCAGCCGGCAGCATTTATGCCGTCCATATAATCAGGGTAATATACACATACAAGAGAGCCCTTTACATTCTCAAAGGCAAAGCTCTTCTGTGTAACGCAGAGCGCATCCTTCAAGGTCACATGGTGAGCATGGGTCCCCTTTTCGGAGCGGGCGCTTATCCTTGAAAAGCTGCCGTCGATCCTTATGACGTGCATACTGTTAAGAGCAAAGCCCTCTTCAATTTTAAGTGTCAGGAGTTGTTTCAGCTCGTCTATATTCTCTGCACCGCCAATTGCGTATTCCAGGGGGCTTGTCATGGGAGCTACACTTGCGAAGGGTACGCCTGTATCGTCATCAGCCTCTTTCACACTCCCATCATCTGTGGCACGGTAGCAGTTACCGTCTATGACTATCATTTCCCCGTCCACATCCTCAAAGGTGCCAAGACCTGTATCACCGTGGTGGAGAAGCTCCCCCACCGTTACTACACTTCTTGAATATCCCAGCGCCAGCGCCTGTAATGTAGATACCTGATACATTTTGGAATTATCCATATTTGTGTTTTTTTCTTTTGTGATCATTTATCATCTTCTCCTCTCAATAGTTTAATACCATGTGATATCAGCGGCAGTACAAATCCGGCACATTCTTCCACAGCCTTCGGGCTGCCTGGAAGATTGATGATGAGTGTACGCCCTCTGATAACGCTCACAGCCCTTGACAGCACAGCATTGGGTGTTATTTTCATGCTATGTGCTCTTATTGCATCTGCAATGCCGGGAGCATTGCGCTCTGCGGCTCTGACGGTTGCCTCGGGCACTCTGTCCCTCAGTCCGAATCCGGTGCCGCCCGTTGTAAAAAGCACATCGGGGTGTACCTCATCGCAGATACGCACTATTTCCCTGTATATCATATCCTCCTCATCGGGGAGGATAGTTTTTCCAACAGCAGAGTAGCCGTGTTCAGCCGCTATCCTTTCGATGACACCGCTGCTTTTGTCCTCATATCCGCCGAAAAATGCCCTGTCGCTTGACGTTATGACAGCTACGGTCAGTGGTCTTGATGTGACGATGTCAGCAGCATCTCCTACTGTGACATATCCTCCTTCAAGCACCTTTGCAAACACGCCCTCACGGGGCATGATACAGTCGCCTGTTATGCTTCGTATCTCACAGTTTGTGTGGCACTGCTTACCTATCTGTGTGACCTCAAGGAGCGCCTGACCGCAGCGTATTCTCGTCCCCACAGCACAATGGAGAAGATCTATTCCGCTCACAACAAGGTTTTCGCCAAACACTCCAAAGGGAATATCAACCTTATTATCTGCCCTTTCTCGGAATGCCTGTATGCTTTCAAGGGAAAGCAGGGACACCTGCCTTTCACTTCCCGCATGGGCATCATTTGCAAGGCCGTATCCCTTTATGACAAGGCATTTTCCGATGTCGTGCTTCACAGTGCCCTTTTTTTCCGATATGCAGACCGCATTTACAGTACCCATTTCAGCCTCCTATCTGTACCATTTTTCTCTCATCGCCCTCACATTGCTGTGCAAAGGAATGTGCAAGGGGCTTTTTTTGTATCGTATCAGTTATGATATCTGCAAGCGTTTTATCGCTGATGCCCTGTCGCAGAGGCGTTTTAAGATCCGCTCCCGCAGGGTATTGGAGACAAAGCTTTAAATATCCGTCTGCGGTAAGGCGAAGCCTGTTGCAGTATTGACAGAATTTATGAGTCATGGGACTTATAAGACCGATATTACCCGCAAATCCGTCAAAGCTGTAGTATACTGCCGGAGAAGAAATATCTGTCCTCCCGCATTCCTGTGCCTTTCCGAAACGCTGTTCAAGGGTATTTAACACGGAATCTGATGGTATACCCCTCATTGCTCTGCCGCAGCCGATGGGCATAAGCTCAATAAATCTCACATCTATCTGCCTGTCCTTTGCAATGGCTGCAATGGCACTCAGCTCGGTATCATTTATCCCCGCAACGGGCACGCAGTTTATCCTTACGCCCATACCATATCCATATGCAGTATCAATGGCATCAAGCACCTTGTCAAGGTCATCAGAGCCTGTCAGGCGTGAAAACACCTGTCTATCCAATGTGTCAAGGCTGATATTTACCCTCTGTACCCCGTACTCCCTCAGACATTTGATATTCTGAGCAAGCAGTACGCCGTTTGTTGTGAGGGTGATCTCCTTTAAGGAGGGTATTTCCCCCAAGGCTCTCACAAGGTCTGTGAACCCCTTCCTTACAAGGGGCTCTCCCCCGGTAAGGCGGATCTTTGTTACACCTAAATCAGCCATTACCCTGCTTATCCTGCATATTTCCTCAAAAGTCAGGATCTCATCATGGGGGATATTGTCCACCCCGCACCTTGGCATACAATAGCTGCATCGCAGGTTGCACCTGTCTGTAAGGGATATTCGCAGATAATCAAGCACTCTGTTGTGTGCGTCCTTCATGTTATCTATCCTTATACTGTATACCTGTGATAAAGTTTATGGCTACCAGTGAGATGAGGGAGAGGGAAAGGATGACAACAGTCCATTTCAGGGCAAGCTCCCTGTTGCCGCTTTGCATCGCTGTGTACACCGCAACAGACATGGTGCGTGTCTTTCCCGGGAGATTTCCCGCAATCATTATAGTAGCACCGAATTCCCCCAGAGCCCTTGCAAATGACATGGTGATCCCTGATGCGATCCCGTTCCAGGCAAGGGGTATCCACACATAGAAAAATGTCTGCACGCTGCTGCACCCAAGCTGTCTTGCGGCATCCACCAGTTCCCTGTCCACCTGTTCAAAGGAGCCTCGTACCGTGCGGTACATTATGGGAAATGATGCCACGGCAGCTGCAATTGCTGCCCCCTGCCAGGTGAATATTACATTTACTCCCGCTGAGTCAAGGAGCTTCCCCATCCCTGAGTTCTTACCGAAAAGCATGAGCAGGAAAAAGCCCAGTACCGTAGGAGGCAATACCAGAGGCAAAGAAAGGATGCCGTCTATTATGCTTTTCCCCTTTTTCATGGATGTGACCGCCTTTGCGGCGATAACACCTGAAAAGAACACAAAGAATGTGGATACGGCTGCTATTTTAAAGGATATCCAAAGAGGTGACCAGTCCATGCTCAGTCCTTTGCCGCAGGGGAAAAACCGTATTTTTCAAATACCTCCATCCCCGCATCGGAGCCCAGGAAATCCATGAATTCCTTTGCAGCCTCCTTGTGTGCTGAGCTGCTGACAATACCTGCGGGATATATGACCTTCTTGCAGGAGCCCTCGGGAGCCTCGGCAACTATCTTCACCTTGTCGGAGGAATACGCATCAGTGGCATATACCACTCCGCAGTCAACATCCCCTGTCTCTACCCAGGAAAGGACTGTACGCACGTCTGTGCCGTAGTTGGCCTTAGCCTTTACCTGCTCCAGTGTCCCCAGAGAGGTAAATATCTCCTCGGCATACTGTCCTGCAGGAACGCTTTCAGGCTCCCCCAGACCTATCATGGAAACCTTATCTGTGACCGCATCATCAAAGGAGGATATACCCTTATCGCTGTCCGCAGGGACAATGAGCACGATCTTGTTTTCAAGCAGCTTTTCTATGCTGTCATTATCCATTAGCCCCTGTTCATTCAGCGCATCCATCTGCTTTGTTGAGGCGGAGAAGAATATGTCCGCAGGTGCCCCCTCTTCTATCTGGGTCTGGAGTGCGCCGGATGACCCAAAGGAAAATGTGAGTTTAACATCGGGGTGGCTTTCAGCGTATATCCCGCTTAGCTCGGTGCACACATCAGTGAGTGATGCAGCTGCAAGTATAGTCACCTCCTCTGCGGCTGTGCCATTGTCAGCAGGTGCAGGAGTTCCGTTGGCATTTGAGCAGGCACAAAGGCCTGCGGTGAGCACGGCAAGTATTGCCGAAACTATTCTATTTTTCATTGTTATTCCTTTCAAAATGCCCGGACTTGCCTCCGTCCTTTTCAAGAAGGCATATGTCCGAGATCGTCATATTTTTGTCAATGGCCTTGCACATATCATATACTGTCAGCAGTGCAGCAGATACTCCCGTAAGAGCCTCCATTTCCGCACCTGTTTTACCCTCAAGCTTTACAGTGCATTCACATTCCACACAGCACATCTCCATATTTGCCCCCAGCTCTATCTCAACGGAGGTCAGCATGAGGACGTGACACAGCGGGATAAGATCGGGTGTTTTCTTTGCAGCCATTATCCCCGCAATGCGGGCAGCGGCAAATACATCCCCCTTGGGAACGGTGTTGTCAGTCACGGCTTTGAGGGCATCAGCGGACATATATATGCGTCCCCCTGCCCTTGCCAGCCTGTGGGAAGCTTTCTTTTCGGTCACATCTACCATGACCGCATTTCCTTTGTCATTGATATGTGTAAGCATTTTATCTACCAAATCCGCAGTCCGGGAAGGTACAGACCTCACACCCAAGGCAAA
>OCTW011607872.1_pt1 | contig 125020 bp, 118 predicted proteins | sample 1539671 | NCBI WGS metagenome assembly OCTW01 (sample SAMN02144230, study PRJEB22623) | gut metagenome | biome: sheep rumen | host: Ovis aries | place: New Zealand | reverse complement strand
GGACACCCTTGCTTTCGGCTATATCCTTCCCACTACCGGGTGGATTCGGGACTTTAACCCGTTAGAAACGTGCGCCGCTAGGCGCACTAAAGAAAGAGACATTCACCCGACACATGGGGAATGTCTCTTTTTTCGAATATCATATCAGCCTTATCATACATTTATAACATCGTTACAATCATATATACAACGAATGCTGCAACCCAGGCCACAAAACACTGCCATACAACAACCGCCAGTGCCCACTTTCTGCCGAGCTCTCTTCTTATGGATGCTATAGCAGCAACACAAGGAGTGTAAAGCAAAGAGAAAACGAGTATGGCCGCTGCCGTAGCAGACGTAATAGCCGTTTCTATACCCTGAGCGTAAAGAACCTCCAGAGTAGATACAACACTCTCCTTAGCCATAAAACCGCTTATGAGAGCTGTACATATACGCCAGTCACCAAGTCCTATAGGATGCATCACCGGAACAAACCATCCTGCAACTGTTGCAAGTATACTGTTTTGCTGATTGGTTATAAAATTGAAATGTGTATCAAAACTCTTCAGAAGCCATATCACGATAGTTGCTATGAATATTACAGAAAACGCTCTCTGAAGGAAATCCTTTGCTTTATCCCAGAGAAGCCTCATTACATTCTTCCATCCCGGAAGACGGTAGTTAGGAAGTTCCATAACGAAAGGAACTGCCTCACCCCTGAAGAGCGTCTTCTTAAATACAAGCGCTATCAGTATGGAAATCAGTATTCCCAGAAGATAAAGGCCTATAAGTATCAGAGCTTTATACCTTGAGAAGAAAGCATCTACAAAGAATGCGTATATAGGCATCTTTGCGGTACAGCTCATAAATGGAGTCAGCAGTATCGTCATCTTCCTGTCTCGTTCACTCGGGAGAGTTCTTGTAGACATTACCGCAGGAACAGTACAACCGAAACCTATCAGCATCGGAACTATACTTCTTCCGGAGAGGCCTATCTTTCTGAGGATTTTATCCATGAAGAAAGCAACCCTTGCTATATATCCTGAATCCTCAAGCAGTGAAAGGAAGAAGAACAGTGTTACTATGATAGGCAGGAAAGACAGAACGCTTCCTACTCCGACAAAAACTCCGTCGATTATAAGTCCATGAAGCACTTCATTTATTCCGGCATTCGTCATTGCCCTGTCAGTAACCTTCGTAAGTGCATCAATTCCCATCTCAAGCCATCCCTGAAGAGTTCCTCCGATAACATTGAAGGTCAGCCATGAGATAATGAACATGATAGCAATGAAAAGCGGGATGGCGGTCCATTTTCCCGTGAGAATTTTATCGAGCTTTTCGCTTCTTATGCTCTCTTTGCTCTTATGCGGACGTCTTACGAATGCCGAACATATCTTTCTGATAAATGAATAGCGCATATCTGCGATAGCCGCATTCCTGTCCAGTCCGCGCTTCTTCTCCATATTCCGGACAATATTCTCCAGCATATTGCTTTCTTCTTCAGTCAGAGAAAGCTTTTCGAGAACAAGCCCATCTTCTTCTATAACCTTGCTCGCAGAGAATCTCACTGGGAGCTCGGCTGCCTTGGCGCGATTCTCTATAAGATGTATTACAGCATGAATACAGCGATGTACTGCACCACCGTTTTCCTTCTCGTCACAGAAATCCTGTCTGAGAGGACGTTCCTGGTAATGCGCAATATGGACAGCATGCTCTATGAGCTCATTTATACCCTGATTCTTAGCTGCTGAGATTGGTACGACAGGAACACCGAGTGCAGCTTCCATCTCATTTATATCTATGGTTCCGCCGTTCGTACGGACCTCATCCATCATATTCAGGGCAACTACCATAGGAATATTCATCTCCAGGAGCTGCATCGTAAGATAAAGATTTCTTTCGATATTTGTTGCATCTACTATGTTGATGATAGCCTTAGGCTTTTCATCCAGGACGAAATTACGGGACACTATCTCCTCACTGCTGTATGGGGACATGGAGTATATTCCCGGAAGATCAGTAACAAGAGTATTCGGATATCCCTTTATGACACCATCCTTACGGTCGACAGTGACGCCCGGGAAGTTCCCCACGTGCTGATTGGCACCGGTAAGCTGATTGAAAAGTGTAGTCTTTCCGGAGTTCTGATTGCCAACAAGTGCAAATGTAAGGACCGTATCTTCAGGAAGCGGATCACCGCTGCCCTTCGGATGATGCTTGCCGCCTTCACCGAGGCCGGGATGTTCAGTCACCTTGCAAGGCTTATATTTATCATCAGTTATTCTGTCTTTTCCTGAGTCAGATTGTTTTTCTTCATCTACAATCTCAGGATGAGAAAGCATCTCCACTTCAATCTGCTCTGCATCATCAAGTCTAAGTGTCAGCTGATATCCATGTATAAGAAGCTCTACCGGATCTCCCATCGGGGCAAACTTAACGACAGTCACTTCCACTCCGGGTATCATACCCATATCAAGGAAGTGCTGTCGTAATGCACCTTCACCGCCGACTGCTGTAATCCTGCAGCTGTCTCCAATTTTCAAATCTCTGAGTGTCATCTATTTTTTCCTCTTGGACAGAATCTTTCTCTTGAACTTCTTTGTGATCAGCTTTCCATTTCTGGCGAAGCTCTCACGTGATGATATCATTTTATCCGCTATGCAGACCACCGCTGCTTCCCTGGATTTCGGAACAGAACGAAGTGTAAGCGGCCACATATGACTCTTGATTATAGAGGCCTCATGATCCGTTATCTTAAAATCTCTCTTTGCATTATCAGCTGCTATGAAAGGATGATGATAACCATGAAGATGGTCGCCTTTGGTATGCCAGTCGTAGAGAAAGTAATCATGAAGAAAAGCACCCTTCACAAGCGACTCCTCATTAGCCTTTATCCGGAATCTCTTCACTATACAGTAGCTGAGAAGCGCTACTGACATAGCATGCCTGTAAGTTGAAACATCTGCGTGCTGAATATAATTCTTCATGTCCTTTGCAGAGTCATGCATGGCTATATCCTGAATCATGCCCTTAAATTCTGTCACTTCATGCGGTTTTAGTCTGAATTTTGCCATGCTTTACATTTTCCTGTTTTCTATATCGGTATACTTATGACGAAAGCTTTGGTGAAATGTATATTTCCTTCTTCATCCCTGATATCGTAATCCTTCGCCTTATCATTCTGAAGGAGCTTGATGCTGAAATCATGCATTTCTACAATCTTTTTAACTATAGAAAGTCCCAGTCCTGAACCACCTTTTGACTGACGGGATTCATCTCCCATAACAAAAGGATCAAACAGCGTATCAACCTTTTCTTCCGGTATCTCCTCGCCGGTATCTGCGACAGCTATCTTGATTCCTTCATCCTCATCATTCTTAAGAATCAGACCTATAACTGTCCCTTCGTCATTATGTTTCATTGCATTGGTGATAAGATTTGTCACAACTCGGGACAGCTGGAGTTTATCTCCTGTTATCTTGATCTTTTCATCAGGTATGGATACGACCAGTTCCATACCGGCATCCTCTATATCCTGATAGAGAAGTGCCGCAGTTTCTCTTAACAGCTCGCATATATCAAGTGATTCTTTATTCAACCGGAAGCCCTCACTGTCAAGCCTGACATAATCAAAGAGAAGATTAATAAGCTCGTTCATCCTCTCAGACTTTGACTGAATAGCTTCAAGTATTTCAGGAACCTTTTCCTCCGGTATCATACCATCTGAAAGGGCTTTTGCATAGCCGGAAACTGTAGTCATAGGAGTTCTGAGATCATGTGCTATATCCGAAAGCATAAGATTTCTGCTGCGATCATACTCTTTCTGTTTCTCTCTGTCTCTTTCCTCCAGCTTCCTTACTCTTCTGACAACAACTGCAGAGTAATATGCCGCAGCGATTCCTATAGGAACCAATACAAGGAGCGCCATAGCAAGAAGAAAAACAAGAAGTATTATTTCCTTGCCAATATTCATATTTACTGTAAATGAATTGCTGCTGAAGAAGCCTCCGATAAGACTTCTGAGCGTTCTTACTCCACCGTCAAATACGAGGCCGAACTGCCCCGGAAGAATCTCACCCAGTAAATCAAGGATTACAAGTACGAGCATGACAATGAATCCGACAATTATCGACAAAGGATTGATACTGCTCCAGTCAGCACCCCTGAGATAAGTTCTGATAACAAACGGAATAAGAGTACGCCGCATCAACGAAAGAGCAGCATACTCTGTTATACTAAGAAGTATTATTGTCAGCAGGAATCTCTTAATGAGATATCCTCTTAAGCTTTTTAAATCTTTCATAAAAACCCGCCATTTAACTCAGTCTGTAACCAAGTCCTCTCATGGTCTTTATATACTCTGATGGATTATCACTGAGCTTGGATCTCAGTTTACTGATACACACCATGATATTATTATCAGCTACAAAGAATTCATCTCCCCAGGCATATTCATATATCTGCTGTTTGGTGAAGACTCTTCCCGGATGCTGCATGAAAAGCTCCATAACCTTATATTCGACCATGGTAAGCTCTATATCCTCATCACCTTTCTTAAGTGAACATGTATCAGGATCAAGAACAAGATCCTTTACCCTCAGCACCTCGGCCTTCGTTTCATTTGCACCTAAGCTGTAGAAACGTCTTATGTTTGAGTTAACTCTTGCAACTGCCTCAAGTGGATTGAAAGGCTTTGCCATATAGTCATCCGCTCCGAGATTAAGTCCGAGTATCTTCTCGGAATCTGCATCCTTCGCAGAAAGTATCATAACCGGAACATTGCTGGTCTCGCGTATCTTTCTGAGAACCTTGTAGCCGTCCATTTTCGGCATCATGATATCAAGTATGCAAAGGTCAGGACTTTGCTGATTGACCAGATTGATAGCCTCTACCCCGTCTGCCGCCTCAATGACAGCATAGCCTTCATTTTCCAGATACAGCTTCAGGAGATCTCTGATCTCAGCTTCATCGTCTGCTATAAGTATTTTGTATGCCATAAGACTTCTCCCATATCACAACATCGGGTGCCGATAGTTTTACCTACCGGCACCTTTTGTTAATAGCAAACTTCGTTTCCTATTATCCCTCCGGGGGATGCGCACTTGCGTGATAGGAAGGATGCTTCGCATCTCACGCTCGGCGCAGCGCATGTCGCACGCGACATGCCTTATTCATTGTTTGGTGTAGCTATGTAATGCTTTTCAGCATTTATTCATTGTCCGTTTTCGGCGCATCTGCTTCAGGTGTATCCTCTGCAGGTGCTTCTTCCGGCTGTTCATTCCATATTGCCTCTGCTGAACTCGCCACTTCGTTATTTACAGGAGGGACTTCTGTGGCTGGTGCTGCATCATATGTTGCAACAGGTTCTGAATATGGTGCTGCAGGTGCTGCATTGTATGCCGGTGCTGGTGATGGTGCTGTTGGTGGAACAACTACTGCCTCATCATCGCCGCCGATATCGAAACCATTCTTAAGTACCATGTAAAGCTCTGCGTATGTAGCCTGTCTGTATGGATCTACCCAGAATACTGAAAGTATTCCGCAGGTAAGAATTGAGAGGAGATCCCAAGGTATGAATGAAAGGTCAAGTACGAATGCTCTCCACTTGTTACCCATCATCATCTCTTTACTGAGTCTGAATGCTTCTGCCTTAGAAATCTTCGGATTCTCACCAACTATATATGGAACCATTCTGTATTCGTAAGACTTGATGATACCAGGTATTACGAAGAGAAGTGACCACAGGAATATGTAGAGATCCTGGAAGAATCTGATCTTAACTACGTTCATGTAATTATGATCGAATGCAAATACTACGTTTGAAAGCTTAGCAGGTTCTTTTGTATTCTTTGCGAAGAATCTGTAACATCCTGTCTCAATAGGATTGAGGAGGAATATATCAAATGCAATGCTGAATGCCATAATGAAGAGGAAAACGAAGAGGAAAACTACCAGGAATGCAACTCCCATCGCTATAAGCGGTCCTCTGTACTCCTGAGCCTTTTCTTTCATCTCAGCTATAGGATTGAACTCTATATCTGACATCTCATCTGCATCGTATTCAGTACCATTGATGATGACTTTTCCGTCCTCACCATCGCCGTTCATCTTAAATGTATCGCCGTCATTGCCATTGATGTCGATGTTGAACTTTCCATTTTCATCACCCTGAATCCTGACATATGATCCGTCGCCGCCGTCGATGTTGAGATTGAAGTCTCCGTCATCAGCATTAATTGAAACGTTTCCGTTATCAAAATCTGCATCTGCTACTGTGGCATCATCCACATCATCATCATCTTCTTCTTCGTCGTCATCATCAACGAAGTCATTACCCTTACCTGACTTGTCGTCATCATCATAAACCTTAGGTGAATAATTCAGATCCGGTGTGCTGATGTTAAATGACGGAGCTGCCGGAACCGAACATCCTCCTGATGAACCAACTACTATTCCGAGCACCAGGGCTACCAGTAAAGCCTTCCAGTAGTTTGCTTTAAAAGCAACCTTTGCTCTATCCTTTAATTCTTTTCTTGTCCACATAGTCATTCTCCTTTCTATAAACAAACATATGCGGTTCTGCAGGTCGTCCCCTGCTCTTATGTGTTTATAGTAACAGAGAAATCTTATCGAAAAAATCTTCTAATCTTAACTTAACCTTAACCAGGGTTCTTATTATATTAACCAAGTGAGAGCACCTGGTTTACAGTCCACGCTTCTTAAGGTCTGCCACAAGCTGAACATAAAACTCTCTTACATCAAAGCCTTTGATATTCTCACGATTAAGATCGATCATGTCTCCGTGTGATATACCTCTCTTTTTCTTATTCTCAAGATAGGTATAATTCTCACCCCAATGGAATGAAGGTTCGCCTACAAGGCCGTCGTTCTTTCCATCGAATCTATCCACGAAGTTATAACTCATATTAAGCGGAAATGCACCGCCCTTGGCCTTCTTCATACAGGACCCGACGCTCTGTGTATATACTCCCGCGCCCTTATAATCAAACTGATCTGTTATATCGGAAATGAAACGACATCTTGAAGCAGTAAGATCCGAAACCGCAGCTATAAATGACGGATTCTGGTCTCCCAGTTTACGAAGAGCTGAATTATAAGCACCCGACACCTTATCCTTAAGGAACTGAGGTGCCCTGCCCAGAAGATATTCCGCAAACTCACAGCCTCTGTGAGGAGTATTTATAGTTGTGATGGATGCAACATAAGGTGACATACCAAGACAAGCAACTGCTGTCTTCGTATCAAGTCCTCCTTTTGAATGAGCTATAACATTAACCCTTCCGCATCCTGTTTCCTGTACTATCTGCTGAATACGTGCAGCCAGCTCTTTGGCACTGTCCTCTACGGAAGCGGCTGACTCATGATTGCCATAAAATATGGTTGCTCCATTTTTCATAAGTTCATCAGGAACTCTTCCCCAGTAATTGAAGTATTTGAAATCCCTGAAGAAAACTCCGTGAACCATAAGAAGCGGGTATTTAGTCCGGCATATCTGCTGATCATGTCTCTGTCTGTCAAGCTTAAGTTTCTTCTTCTCGAAGCGTGCTTCACTGCCTGTAATACTGATGATCATTATAAGAACGATAATATGCACTATCGGAATAAGTCCGCACAGTATACCTATAATTCTCATCTTCATTCCCAGCTGAACAGATGTGACATATACCATGATGATTCCGACCCAGAACAGGATATTCTCAACCAGGATTATTACTATAAGCCATCCCCAGTTTTCCTTGAGAGTCTCTTTGAATCCCATCGTCATAATAAGATATACTGCTCCTGCTCCGAGTAAGAGTACTGATATTAAAAATATAGTCAGAAGCGTGCTTCCGGTACCGAGAACATTAAGTCTCTTGGATGTAAGCGGTTTTTCAGTTCTGCGATCGTTCATATCCTTGCCCCCTCATTCCGGTAAATGTTAGGTTCTCCTCACATTAGCATCAAACAGCTTGCTGAATCCAAGCCAGTCTTCCTTCTGACTGCTTCCCTCAAGAAGCTCCTGGAAGGTTTCCATCTTTGCATCAAGATTATCCGCATAAGAAAGCGCAACTGCTTCAATGATAGAAGGCTTCTTCGGAGATCCGAATTCAAGTTCACCGTGATGTGCAAGAATACAATGGATGAGTTCGTTCTGAAGATCTGCAGGAAATCCTTCTATAGCATTGGCCTTATCCCTTACCATCATTGCACCCATTACGATATGTCCAAGGAGCTGTCCTTCATCAGTATAGTCATTATGCGGAAAATCCGAAAGCTCATACATTTTTCCGATATCGTGGCAGAGCGCTGCTGTTATAAGAAGGTCACGATTCAGTACTGCATACTGGCTTGCAAGGAAATCACATATCTTCGCAACAGCCAGCGAATGCTGAAGCAGTCCGCCTATGAAGCTGTGATGTATGGACTTTGCTGCACTGTGTCTCTTGAAACCATCGGCAAACTTTGCATCATCAACAAAAAAACTCTTTAAGAGTGAAGAAAGATGCTCTTCCTTTACCGAATTCACAAGACTCAGCAGTTCATCATACATCTGATCCGTACTGTTCTTTGAAACAGGCATATAGTCAGATACATCATAGGTACCCTCCTCAGCTCTTCTGAGGCGCCTGATATTCAGCTGAAGATTATTATTAAATGAAACGACCGCTCCATCTACTTTTACATAATCCATCGCCTCGAAATGCTCTATGGCATTTGAAAGCTCCCATATCTTCGCATCAAGTGTTCCTGTCTTATCCTGAAGAGTAACATTGTAATAAGTCTTTCCCGCCTTAGTCTGAGCTACAGTCTTTGACTTACAGAAAAAAATCTCAGATACATTTGTACCCTCATGAAGTGTATTTATATATTCCAAATCACGTTCCTCTTTTCTAAATATAATATTGTTTTATAATCAAAACACACTGTGAATATTCTACCTTATTTACCTGCAACATTCAATCACGACTGGTAAACAACTTACAGCCGGCAAAACCATTCCGGTTCATACAGAAAAAAATTGGCGACCGGTATGTCTGCGAGACATATCAGCCGCCGATGTCACTTACTATATAATCTACTCCTCTTCAATCCCCTCTGTCTCAATGACAAATCTGACTGAAGACTCCTTAACCTTATCGCTTCCGGAGAATGTTGTATATCCTTCATCCGCCTTCTTAACAGCCTTGAGATGTTCTATAACTGTTCCAAGGTCATCACCTGCAAGCTTTGACAGTTCCTGTATACCCTCTTCGTCAAAGGTATGCATTCCATCTGCAAATGATCTGAGACCTGAGGCAAGAGCAGAACATCCTGATGTCAGCTGTCCGCCTGCATTTGCAAGCTGACTTGTTCCTGACGCCAGCTGTTTGGAACCGCTGTATGCCGCAGTAACTCCCTGCCCATAGCCGCTTATTCCCGTTGCCAGCTGTCCGCTCGCTGTAGCAAGCTGGCCTATGGCAGGCTTAAGCTGCTCCAGTCCCGCAGCCGCATCCTTCATGCCGGCCATGGCTGTACTTATATTCTGGAGTGACCCCTGAAGCAGCGTTACGTTCTGATTCATGCTTCCGAGACTGCTCTGAATTGCTCCGATATTTGCCATAGCTCCCGATGTATCTATATCAGGATACTCACCCGACAAAGTCTGCACTTCATTTGATATCGCAGTCAGGTTCTGCTGAAGTGCACCAATACTGGCTCCCATATTTCCTGCATCTGTTGCAAGCCCTGTAAGAGCCGTCTGCAGATTTGCCATATCTGTTTCACTGATACCGCCGCTCATATCCATATTCTGAAGAGTTGTATCAAGTTCTGAAAGTCCGGTCGAAAGCTTATTTGCACCACTTACCAGACTTGCCGTATTCTTATCAAGAGTACAGAGTCCGTCACGAAGTCCGGCTGCTCCCTGATTAACCTTGGCTATTCCTGCGACATACTGTGCAAGGGCTGTATTCATGGTACCGGCTCCCGATGCCAGCTTATCTGCAGCATCAGCAAGATCGTTGCTGCTGTCACCCAGATCCTTCATATTGTCAGAAAGCTCCTGGGCATCATTTATAGAAGCTGTATCAATATCAGCAAATATCCCGGTTGTTACCATGGTAACCGTAAAGTCCAGTGCGAAATTCTTCGCGTCAGCCGTAATCTCAACATAGTCCGATACATTTATATCTTTATCAAATGTATCGAGCCCAAGACTCTCCTTGAGTCCCGGAAATGCATAGCCCACAGCCATAGTCTGTCCTTCGAGAGTTGTAATCTTGCCGTTTGTTACTTCAATATTACTGAACTTCTCTGAGTCAAGGGTAACCGCTGAAATAAATGTATATGGCACACTCACCTTAAAACTCTTTCCTTCTGACTTAACCGTTGTCTCTTTCTTGTTCTTATAATCAAATCTGATCTTGACCTTACCGGACTTACCGGACATATCTGAAGGTGGAGTTTCCTTATCGTCCAGGAAGTATGTGACCTTTACCTCAAAAGGAAGCTCGGCGTTTGAAACACCTTCATAGCTTATATCCTCGCCTTTGTTCTCCCAAAAGATATTGTCGCCTTCCTGTATGAACTCCTCATCGCCGTTCTTGTTACGTATATCTGTAAGCTTAGATACATCAAGGACAGCTTTTCCATCCTTAAGATCGGACAGAATAACCTCTGACTTGATCTCTTTAACCTTACCCGAGGCGTCAGCCTTGATACTTACGCTCTCTTCTCTTGTTCCCGCAGCCACCGCAGTACTCTTATCTATATCAACGATATCTTCAGCTTCAGTAACTGCTTCTGTATCATCATTTCCGGAAATCTCAGTTACTTCCCCTGCCTTTTTCCCACAGGAGCTGAGGAGAAGTGCGCCGATCATAATGCATGACAGTATTTTCGCACTCTTGCTCCTTATTATCCTCTTTACCATTCTTGCCTCCTATATGCGCCAATCCATGACTTATCTGCGAGAATCCACAACTTACTCGTCGTATTTAAGTGCATCCTCCATTGGAACTCGTCTTACTTTTCTATATTCCAAAAGTGCAACGATTGCGTAGGTTCCTATTCCCATTGCAACCATTATGACTTTAATCTTAAGCGGAAGGTATATATCGAACCATCCATTCATCTCTGTACGTAACAGTGCCCTGAACACTACATTTACAAGAAAATCCGATATAGGGATCGTCAGGAAAATGAATATCAGGACCATATATGTCGTTGCATGTACATACAGCTTACTTATCTCTCCGCTGGTATATCCGAGTATCTTTGCCATACTTATGCTTTGAGTGTTCCTCTCAATTATAACCTTGGTCAAAAGGTAAATAAGCACCATGAATATTATAACACAAACATAAACAAGTACATCCATGAATGAACCCATGGATATAAGAAGCTGTCTCGATATCGCGGTGATGCTGTCATAATCTATGACGGTTCCGAGATACTTATCATCTATATCAGTTATTTCCGCATCGGACAGATATCCTGAGAAATAGCCGTCTCCGAAATCAAAGGTGCGGTTCATGTAATCTATATCCATGAACAGTGCAAGTCCGCCCATGTAATCATATATTCCGCTTACCTTGAAGGTATATTCGTCATCCTCATACTTCTCTTTAAGAGTTATCGTGTCTCCTATGGAAAGCTCCTGCTTCTCTGCAAGGCTTCTGGAAACATAAACTTCATCCTTATTAAGATCAAGCTTAATATACTTACTCTTCTTCTCAATACCGTAAAGACTTATCTCTTCAATCCTGTACTTCGGATTGGTTGCCTCAAGCCCATACGCCGTAAATTTCTCTGCATCCGGATTCTCGGTTTCAACCTCTTCCATGTACTTCATTCCCGCTATCATCCCCTCGAGCTTGCTGTCACTTGCAAGAACCTCTGACGGAACATCGAGCATGTACTGGTATTTACAGAACAGGTTGTCGCCTATATTATCCTGATAATCCCTGAGAACCTCCGGAAATGTAAGGCCGAACATAAGAAGTATGTTAGCAAAAAGGATTCCGACGAACAGAACCACATAATTGCTTATGTTCTGGAATATAACCCTGAGTCTGAATCTGGTAAAGAAATCAATCTTAGGGCTGAGCCTGAACGCTTTCTTTCTGCCCTTCTTGGAAAGGTCTCTTCTTATGAAGCGGAGCGGTGAAAGCTTAAGCTTCTTCCTAAGAGAGAAGTATGTTACAAAGATCATGATGAGCAGTGGCATAAGCGTCGTCTTCAGGAATGCATCAGAACTCCAGACTGTCACATAGCTCGGAAGGCTGTAGCTGTGATAATACATATTCGCCATGATATTCTTCATGAATGTATAACCCATAACATTTCCTATGATAGCTCCTATAAGCGTTATCAGAAGCGGCATGGACATATAATGAAGCATCATCTCTTCTCTTGTATATCCTGTTGCTCTAAGCGTTCCTATAACCTCTGCTTCTTTCTCAATCGTGTTGTTGATGGTAACCGTGAATACAAAAGCCATGATAACGACTATGATATAGAAGGCAACCTCAAACATGACTATATCGCCACCGAAGTCTTCACCGGTAAACTGTATCGCCTGATTGGCATATCTCGGAACGAAGTTCTCAAGCGTAACGACCTTATGTATGCTCTTCATGAGTTCAAGTCCCGTATCCTGCTCCTCTTTTCCTTCGGCAGGCGGATTGTCATACTTCCATGAATAGTTGTAGTAGGTTATCTTATCCTTAAATGAATCGAACTCCTCTTCCGTAACAACTGCAACAGCAAACATGCTGGCGTCAAACATTGCATCATTATTATCTTTGAAAAGTGCACTGTAATCAGGAAGAGCAACCAGTCCTGTTACTTCGTATTCCTTTCCGTCGCAGTTTATCCTGTCACCGGCAATGATATCATTGTTGTCAGCAAACATTCTGTCTATGGCTATCTCTCCTGTCTTTTCAGGAAGTCTTCCGTAGAGAACATCAGCCTTATTTACTTTATCTCTTATTTTAAATGTTCTGACGGTCTGTCCTTTGTCCATGATCATTTCTACATAGAAATTCTCGTAGACCTTAACTTCATTTTTCTCTATCAGCTTTCTGCTGGCCTTTGTAAGCTTCTTCTCTACCCTGAAGTTTCCGTCTTCAGTATTATACTTTTCAAAGCTCTCGTTATAGGCCTTAAGCATGCTTTCGCCCGCAACCAGGAAACCGGAGGTCATACCTATGGACATCGTCATCATTATGAAGATAACGAGATATTTGCCGAGGTCTGATAAGAGATCCCTCAGCAGTCGTTTGTTAAGTGGGTTACGCATATTACCAGTCGAGCTCCTCTGCCGTCTTCTTCGTTTCATTTACGTAATTCTTACGAATCGCACCATCTTTAAGCTTTATGACTCTGTCAGCCATATCCTTGATTCCGTCATTGTGGGTAACCATGATGATGGTATTCTGATAAGTCTTATTTACTGTATCAATAAGCTTAAGTATTTCTACGGATGTCTTGGAATCAAGAGCACCTGTAGGCTCATCACAGAGCAGAATATCCGGATTCTTCACTATGGCTCTTCCTATGGAGCAGCGCTGCTGCTGACCGCCGGAAAGCTGATTCGGATACTTATGTCTGTGACTGTGAAGTCCCAGGACATCTATCAGTTCATTTACATCCAGAGGATTGTCCGCCAGATATGAACCTACCTCTATATTTTCTCTTACTGTCAGGTTAGGTATCAGATTGTATCTCTGGAATATATATCCAAGGTGCTTTCTTCTGTACTGTGTCAGTGTCTTCTCCTTCATGGTTGACATCAGGTCACCATTTATGCTTATCTCTCCGGAATCAGGAGTATCTATACCTCCTATGATATTCAGGAGTGTGGACTTTCCAGAGCCTGAAGGACCAAGGAGGACACAGAATTCACCCTTTTCCAGAGTAAAATCTATGCCCTTCAATACTTCTACTTTATTCTCGCCCTGCCCGAAAGATTTTCTGATCTGTTTCAATTCAAGAAACATGTCTGCCTCCTTGATCATCAGTACATGACTGTGATCCTCTACAAGTGTGTTAATCATCTTTAACTTATGAACGTCTGTTCATATGTGCTAGTATAAAATACACCCTTTTATTTATTTTGTCAATATACTTTTTCGGTCTTTTAGTATCGTATCCGTTCGCTGCACGAGCAGAGCAGTTCATGGAATATAATCGCGTCATACAAAAAGGATGGTATCAACAATCTTTGATACCATCCTGTATTCATCATTCAAATTCCTTGCGGAACTCTGTATATCCTTCTTTTTCCAGCATCTCTATCTGATGTCCCAGATTCTTCTGCATAGGCTGGATCAGTACCGTCTTACCGGTCGCCCTGAGTTCTTTTGCCTCTTCAAGTATCTGAACCTTCTTTTCAAGAGAAACCTTCTTGCCTATAAGTATGGCAACATTGTCTGCCGATATCTTATAATCCTCTCCAAGCTTATCCTTCAGTATGGTTATGATTCTCTCGAAACCAATGGAGAAGCCTGTTGCCGGCGTATCCTGACCTGTGAAACGGCCTATCATCTTATCATATCTTCCGCCGCCTGCTATGGAGAAATTATATCCATCTATCGTCACTTCAAATATCGGTCCTGTATAGTAACCCATACCACGAACAAGAGTAGGGTCAAACACAACAGTTATGTTCTTATCTACCATTGACTTTGCGCATGTAAGAATTTCGCTCAGTCCATTTACGGCATCCTTTGAAAGGAATGCTTCATCTATGTCAGAAACAAAGTTTTCTATACTTACATTTTCAAGATCACTGTAAAGTGCAAGATACTTATCAACTACCGCAGGATCCTGTCCGTTTCCTATAAGCTCTTCTCTTATTCCGTCTAAACCGATCTTGTCAAACTTATCAAGGGTAATGAGTATACCTTCTATATCCTCCTCCTTGAAGCCGGCGTTCCTTGCTGCTCCTATGAGGAATCTTCTGTCATTTATATGTACAGTGAAGCCTTCTATACCTACCTCACTGAAGATAGTTCTAAGCATATCGCTTGTAGCGCCTATAAGCTCGATCTCAGCGAGATTACTGCTGTCACCCAATATATCTATATCGCACTGTGTGAACTGTCTGAAACGGCCCTTCTGAGGCTTGTCAGCGCGCCATACATTTCCTATCTGAAGAGACTTGAACGGTGTTGGAAGCACATCCTTGTTATTGGAATAATATCTGGCAAGCGGAAGAGTCAGATCATAACGAAGTCCTCCGTCTGCAAGCTCGCCATCTTCTTTCTCAAGCGCACGCATAAGATCCGCGCCTCTCTTCATTATCTTGAATATGAGCTTCTCATTGTCTCCGCCCTGCTTACTGGTCAGATTCTCGATATGCTCCATAACAGGAGTCTCAATCTCCATGAATCCGAATCTTCCATAAGCTTCTTTTATCATTCCAATAACATGTTCTCTGAGCCTCATATCGCTCGGGAGCATGTCACACATTCCCTTTACAGGAGTCTTCTTTAATGCCATTTCTAAATCCTCTGTTTCTATTCGTTACATTTTATGTAAACCAATTACTCATCCAGTGTAAATGTCATAACTACCGGGTTATGATCAGTATTTACAAACTGTTTATCGACCGTTTCAATCTTATCAACCTTGATATTGCCTGAAACTATAAACCCATCTATAAGATAATACTGGAAATTATCATGATCTGCACCTTTGTATGCCTTATCAAGCGATCTGCAGGTTGGAACAGTATTATCCATCATAAGCTGCCATCCATCATCAAATGTTTCAGTATCTATCGCACCACAATGCCACATATCCGGAAGTTCAGGATACATACTTGAATCCACATTAGAAAATGTCTGGTTGAAGTCGCCTCCGGCAACAACGTAATTGCCCTGTTCAGCTTCATATTCGAGTAGTGCTTTGAGAAGCTCTGTCTGTGCCTTCTTGCCTTCTCCGTCATCATAAGCTTCAAGATGAAGATTTATGAGGACAAGATATTTCATGTTCTCTGTATCATCCAGATCACTCTTCATCAGAAGCGGAATCCTTGTTATCAAAAGACATCTCTTCAGGTTACCCAGTCTGACCGGCCATTTAAAAGGACATGGCAGCTGGATTCTTTCACCCTTTTCCATATCGTACTTTGAGAAGGTCGCAATACCACCATTTATCTTTCCGAGTGGTGGAACCGGATAAGGTACATACGGAACTTTGTAATTATATGCAAATGCATGAGTCAGTAAAGCATCGTCATCTGCATCATCACTTTTCTTGCACAAAGCATCAGCAAGAGAAGCATATTCATCCTTGTTATGGGATCTCTTTGAATCTCTGTCCACTTCCTGAAGAAAAACAAAATCTGTGTCATATTCAGCCACAGTATCAGCTATGGCTTTAACATTCTGATCAACCTCATCAGCCGTAGCAGTCATAACGCCGGTACCGCCATCCATAAAGAAATCAGCATTTTCACCAAGTGCACCATAGCCCATATTCCATGTCATAATTGTAAATGTATCGCCAAGCGGAAGTTTCGACGAATCATCGTCGCCTTCCTTCTCTATCTCCACCGCTTCAACATCTTCAGGCTTATACTCCTTGACTGTAAGCCATGCGAAAAGACCTCCCACAAGCAGTATTATGATGAGAAGTATGATACCTATGACCTTAAGAACCTTAAGAATCGGATTCTTTTTCTTGCCTTCCTTTGCCATACAATTCCCTCTTACTCGAATTTAGCCATAACCTCTTCATTTGCCTTCATGGCAGCTTCTTCCATAGACTTTCTTTCAAGACGGAGTCTGGTCTTAACCTCCTCATGCTTGATACCTATGATCTGAAGTGCAAGATAAGCCGCATTCTTGCTTCCGTTTATAGCTACAGTTGCAACCGGGATTCCAGGAGGCATCTGAACTATAGAATAAAGCGCATCCTGTCCATCAAGAACAGAACCTGAAAGCGGTACGCCGATTACAGGAAGAACAGTCTGTGAAGCAACTACTCCCGGAAGGGCTGCTGCCATACCTGCTGCTGTAATAATAACCTCTGTACCGTCATTATGAATCTCATCTATAAACTCACTGAGCATCCTTGCTGCTCTGTGAGCGGAAAGGCATCTAACCTTAACTTCTACGCCGTAATCCTTAAGGATTCCTACTGCAGGCTCAACCTTTGCAAGATCGCTTGTTGAACCCATTATGATTGCTACTTTCATTTCATTTCCTCTTTCTTGTTTATTATATGTTCATCTATATCTAAATTATTATATAGTCTTCTATATCTTAATTATTATATAGTATTCTATATCTTAGTTAACGCTACAAGTCGGTACATGCACTTCGTACATTCCCCGCTTGCAGCTTACTGGATTTTTTCTTAACAGAAAAAATCCTATTGTTCATAAGACTTAAGAAGATCCATCTTCATCTCATAATAATCAGGAGTCATTGCAAGAAGATGAATATGAGGATTCTCGAAACGCTGTTCCTCTTTACGTATCTCATCCCTGAGCTGTTCCTGAACAAAATCGCGGAGGTAGTTCATGGTCTTCTTTTCGTAAACTCTCTTACCATCTTTAACAGCGAGAACCTGAAGCTCTCTTGCTGTACAATTCTCGAAGCTTCTGTTCTTCCATGGTTTCTCAGGATCCACATATCTGAACGGCTGTGACATATCTATAACCTCATCATAACCTGCGATAAGATCTGCTATAGCCTGTCCGTCTGAATTGAAGATTCTGTATACCTTCTTTCTTCCCGGATTTGTAATCTTCTCATGATTCTCGGAAATCTTGATCTTAGGAATAGTCTTTCCATCCTTTGTAGCTTCACATATCTTGTAAACAGCTCCAAAAACAGGATCACTCTTCGCTGTTATAAGTCTTTCACCGACTCCGAATGAATCGATGCATCCGCCCTGCTGAAGAATGGAATTAATCGTATATTCATCAAGACTGTTAGAAACAACTATCTTGCAGTCATCGAGACCTGCATCGTCAAGCATATCTCTTACCTGCTTTGAAAGGAGTGCTAAGTCTCCTGAGTCAAGTCTGACGCCCTTAAGTCTCTTGCCCATAGGCTGAAGAACTTCTTTAGCAACTCTTATAGCATTTGGAATACCTGATTGAAGAACATCATAAGTATCTACCAGAAGAAGCGTTGCGTCCGGATAAGTCTCAGCATACTTTTTAAATGCTGTGAATTCATCATCATGGTACATTACCCAGCTGTGAGCCATAGTTCCGCTTATAGGAATATCAAACATCTGACCTGCAAGAACTGTTGCTGTTCCGGTTGCTCCACCTATATAAGCAGCTCTTGCACCATATACAGCCGCATCAACATTATGAGCTCGTCTTGCACCGAAATCAGAAACTGCTCTGCCTCTTGCAGCCTTAACTATCCTTCTTGTCTTTGTAGCGATAAGTGACTGGTGATTGACCTGTGCAAGTAATGCAGTCTCTATAAGCTGAGCATCAAGGAGCGGTGCAGAAACTGTCACTATCGGTTCATTTGGATACATAATAGTTCCTTCAGGAAATGCATATATATCGCCTTTAAATCTATAATCCTTCAGGAAGTTCAGGAACTTCTCATCAAAAAGAGAAAGACTTCTGAAATATTCTATATCGTCTTCATCAAAATGAAGATTCTCAACATACTCTATGATCTGCTCCAGTCCTGCGAAAACTGAAAATGAAGCGTTGTCCGGATTTCTCCTGTAGAATACATCAAATGTAACTCTCGCATCGTTCTCATTTTCAGTAAAGTAACCATACGCCATGGTCATCTCGTAAAAATCCATCATCATGCTGATATTTCTTTTGTCATACTGCGTCACTGCCATCTTATCCTCCTTAATAACTGCAATATCTGCCGCATATTATTTTCCTGTCATACAAATATCTACTCAGTCAGTTCATCTGCTATTCAAATATCTACTCAGTCAGTTCATCTGCTGTAGTTGGTTCTTCTTCCTCATATTCAATTCGGAGGGTTCTGCCGTCAAGTGTCGGGCTGAGCACTCCGCTTATGATAGAGCTGGTTTCCTTCTTAGCCCTCTCTTTAAGCTCTCCAAGATCCGCATGGACTTTAACATCATCCACCGCGTACTCCATAGCTGTTACCGCATCCTCCTTACCTGAAGGATTGAAAATAGAAGTCTGATTGTCATAGAACTCTATGGATTCCGGATCAACATCTATGGACTGAATCTCTACCTGTGGCAGCTTCACGATAACTTCTGTATCTGTCATGGAAATCTCAGCCTTGGATAAATCCACTCCTGCCTGTACATCAGCCTCATAGATCATGAAAAATGAATTCTTATTGATGATCGGAATATCACCCTTTTCAAATGTAAGCACGCCTCTGAACTTAAGCTCTGCTGTAGTCAGCTCACTGCAGCTCTGAACCTGCTGTTCTATCATACTTACTGTAACCGTCGGCTCTTCCGGTTCCGCTGCATTCTTTGCCTTTATTGTATTTGTTACTACAATAACAATTATAAGAGCTATTATGGCCACAACCGCTATTACCGCTGAAACAGCCACTGTCTTTATCATCTTATATCTCTGCAGTTCAGCCTTAACTTCCTGCCTTTCTTCCTTCGCCATACTCTATCCTCTCAAAAAACATCTTACGAATTCTGTTTGAATTTTATTGCCTATATATCATTATTCTATATATTACTTACTTATAGACCATAATATTATACTAGCGTTTTTGCCATCTTACAATCTTTTTAATTTGTCACTACATCTAATAATTCTGAAACCAATTTTACTCATTCTCCATGCTGGCAACTATTTCTGCCACTTGGCTCATTTTCTTTGCCATATCTTCCCTTTTTCTACCTTATTTCAACCCTCCCGGCAACACTTTTCGCATTTTTGCCCATTTTTGTTGCTTTTTTCTTCAAAAAACAGCCATATTTCATCCCTCCCGGCAACACTTTTCGCATTTTTGCCCATTTTTGTTGCTTTTTTCTCTAGGGAACATTTTAACGCATCTGTTTCGTGCGGAACGGAGCGGGAGCGCGTTTTGATCATGTTATTACAATGGTTAATCGTATCCTTAGAAAATATCTTTAATATTAAATACGCCGGGTAAAAACCCGGCGTAAGAATAATTATTATTAGAATTTCAAACAGAATTCTGCTTCTCCTATGGATATTACATCACCACTCTTAAGTGGTGCTGCCTTATTCACCCTGAGTCCTGCTGCATAAGTACCATTGGTAGAATTCATATCCTCTATCATAACTGTTCCGTTCTGAAGGAATATTCTTGTATTCTGACCTGATACATAAGGCTCACTAAATATGATGTCGCAGTTCGGACCACTTCCTATGATGAGATCCTGTGCCATATACAGTGTCCTGCTGCCTGTTGGTGACTCTCCATTATAAATATCGAGCTGAATAGGCAATGATCCCGGCGCCTGTACTGTCGCATCCGGTCTTACTGCATTTACAGCCGCTGCTGCAGCACCTGCTGCAAGAATTCCGCTGCCTGCTCCGACTGCCTGGCCTGCAAGGACTCCGCTGTTTGCTCCAACTGCCTGGCCTGCAAGAACTCCGCTGTTTGCTCCAACTGCCTGACCTGCAAGAACTCCGCTGTTTCCGTCCGCTGCGCCTGCTGCAAATGCCGGCGGAATAGGTGGAAGTGTATCATCAAAATCATTTGGCGGTATATCCGGCGTTACAGTTGTTACCGGTGCCGAATTCTTCTTACGAGCCGATAAGAGAACTGCAATAACTACAATAAGAGCGATTATTACAACAAGTGCACAAACACCGATAATAATAAATGTAGTAGGGATGCCCTTTCCCTCTTTATTCTTATCTGGGTCGCCTTTAGTTGCAATAAGGTTCTTATCACTTTTCTCTGTCTTATCTTCTACAGTTCTGTCTTCATTCTTAGGCTTTGTTGTTTCTTCAGTAGTCGCCTCTGTCGTAGGCTCCTGTGAATCACCTGCTCCGGGTTCCTCATCCGTTGACGGCTCTTCTGTTAAAGCCGGCGGCTGACTCGGTTTTAATACACTTGGTTCTGTAGTAGATTCAGTAGTTGACTCAGTCGTTTTTCCGGGCTTTTCAGTAGTTGTTTCGGTTGTACCGTTCTCACCACCCGGCGTGCCTTTTGCGGCATTTGTTTTAAATGGAATGGCAATCATCATAACGATTGCAAATGCCACGATAAGAATTTTCTGTATTAATTTTCTTTTCAAAACAGGTTACCCCCTTACGTGACTTATGCTTATTTGATAATGATAGTCTGAAGTGTCAGGTTATCATTGCCACCCTTTATTCTGTCCATCATTCGAAGAAGCATGAGCTCAGCCCAGTGCTTTGCGTCATCTGCCTTAGCAAGATCCACTGCCATCTCTTCGTCACGGAGAAACTCCCACGCACCATCCGAGCACAGGAAGAAAGCGTCTCCCACCTCAACCTGATGCGGCAGAACGAAGACATCCGGCTCAAACCTGTCAGGACCTCCAAGAGTCCTGAGAAGCGCTGACTGATCGTCATCATCTGCTATCTCATCACGTTCGATTTCTCCGGCTTTATACTTCTTATATGCAACGCTGTGATCATCTGTGAATTCAGCAATCAATCCGTCGTGGAAGTAATAAAGTCTGGAATCTCCCGAATGAGCCCATACAGCTCTTCCGTTATCCAGAGAAAGGGCTACTATCGTGCTTTTCATAATCTCACCCTTCTCTTGCTGGAGCTGTAATATATTGTTATTTGCCTTTGTTATGACCGCGTTAAACCATGCAACAGGATCCGGTGCTCCCGGCTTCCAATCCGAGAGCACTGTATCTCTTGCGCACGAAGATGCGACCTCACCGAAGGCATGTCCACCAAGTCCGTCTGCAACTACAAAGATTCCTGTATTGTCCTTATATACGGAGCCAACTGAGTCTTCGTTGTAGCTGCGTCCGCCATGGTTAGTGTATTCATATACATCTATCATGTTTTACCCCAATTCAGTACGTATAACGTTCTGCTTGTCACCAACATAGAAACTGTCACCAGCTTTAAGCTGATATGGTGTATTTGCAGGAAGCTTTGTTCCGTTCATAAGGAATGTACCATAAGATGAACGAAGGTCTGTGATGATGAAGTTACCTGAACCAGCATCAAACTGAACCTGACAATGCTTACCACTGACACCTGCTGTACCCTCACGATAAACGATAGTACAGCTTGATGGATCTCTACCGATCATAACAGGCGTTGATCCAACAGGGAATGTCTGACCGCCATGCTGTGTAGACATTGATCTGAGCATAGCTCTCTTCTGTGGAGCTGCCTGAGGTATCGGACCCGGCATTGGCTGTGGAGCTGCCTGTGGAGCTGCCTGTGGAGTTGACTTCTTTCCTGTTGCAACGATTATGATAACAACGATTGCAGCTATAACAGCAAGTGCGCCTGCGATAATACCTATAAGTGCGCCTGTTGAAAGTCCGCTCTTCTTCTCAGGTGCAGGAGTTTCTGTCGTAGTCTCAGACGTAGGATCTGTACCTGTTCCTGCGCCTTCAACATAAGTAATGTTGTTTCTGCTGAGGATTGATGTTACTTCAGAGATATCACATGCGTAATTCTCCTGCTCACCTTCAGTATTCTGAACGCCCCATGAATTGATACCAAGTACCTCACCTGCGTCATTAACCATAGGTCCACCTGAGTTACCATGATTAACCTGAGCATCAGTCTGAATAGCCTTAACGCCTGTACCTGCTATTGTGATAAGACGGCTGACTGTACCTGTTGTTACACTTGAGTCTTCCTTCTTCCATGAAGATGTAGCTTCCTTATAGAAGTTCTCAGCTATTGCAGGATAACCAACACAGTAGCATGTGCTTCCTACGTCATTATCTGTAGGAACGTGAAGTGGAAGAGCCTTTCTCTGATCTGTAGGAGATGCAATTCTGAGAACTGCAACGTCAGCTACATCATCATAATCAATAACTCTTGCTTCAACAAACTCAACACCTGTAAAGTAAACTCTAACAGTTGCTCTTACAGTAACAACGCTTCCGTTTGTAAGCTGAGCCTGCCACTTCTCACCTTTACCATAGTTGAGATAAGTATCAACAACATGGTGATTTGTTATAAGATATTCAGGATTCTTGTCAAGCTCACCTATAAAGAAGCCTGAACCCTGTCCACCGTCATAAATAAGTCCTGTGCTTGCATCAATAAGATATGATGTAACAACGCAAACACCATCTCTAACACCTGTATCAAATGCTGCGGATGACTTGATTGGCAGCACTCCGAAAGCCATGAAGGCTGCAAGTACAAGTACGCCTAACCATTTCTTCATTCTACTTTTCATACTCTTCCTCACTTTCATAAAACTCTAAATACATTTAACTATAAGTGCCGTATAATTATCCTGATTTCTTCTCGCATGAGCAACCAGGAACTGTTCGATCTGCTGGCACATGGACCTTTCGGAAACAAAGGACATACATCTTCTTGTTTCGTCTTCTGTGAGCACTCCGCCGACTCCGTCAGAGCAGGCCATAAGTACATCGCCTCTCAGAAGAGGGAACGGTTTTACGGTACAGTCAACATCTGACATACCGTCCATACCCAGGAACTGTGTAAGAGCTTCAGCTTCAGGAATGTTCATGTACTTAGACGGATCCATGTCTCCGAAACGTATCGCGGACAGGAACTTCTCGTGTCTTAAGTTATGTTCATGGTTAAGCCTGTAGAGCCTGCCCTTCCTAAGAAGGAAGAAATAGCTGTCTCCTACGCTTGAGAAGTACAGTTGCTCCTTATATATGATGCCGGTCACAGTAGTACTTCCACCGCTGCCTCCTATAACATCAAATACCGCATCCGACGCCTTGAACACACTCTCTCTGAGCTGGGCTGATATATCCCCGTTACGGTCCATTTCCATAAATGAATTTCTGAGGCTTGCTACCGCTGTTTCGCTTGCCAGCTTGCCATCCTTCATACCACCCATACCATCACAGACGGTGAAGAACAGTCCCTGTTCTCTGATCATATTAACATCAAATGCATTTGCAACAGCGAATGAATCCTCCTGACGTTTTCTTGCTCCTACGCCCTGAAGATTGCCAAGCCTATATGATAAATTCTGCTCACCTTGCATATCATAACTCCATAATTAATTCTGCCATGTAAATTTATCACTGCAGAATGGCACAAACATGAATTTGCTCTCGCCGAACTCCAGAACATCATTTGCTTCGAGAACTGTAGGAACATATACAGGCTCTCCGTTCAGATAAATGCTGTTCGTACTGTCGGCAGGTATAAGATGAAATGTATTGTGTTTAACGTCATAAGCTATCTTGGCATGATTCTCACGAGATATAGTTGTGTCACCCTTGATACAGATATCCATCTTCTCACTACGGCCAATACTGTTATTCTTAGCCAGGATGCGGAAATCCTTACCCTTATCTGTTCCCTCAATACATACAATCCATCCTGCAACAGGATCAACGTTGAGACTCTTCTTCAGAACTGCTACAGTCTTACCTGTATCCTCGTCTGATGTCTCCTGCTTCTGTGAATCAGTGTAGCTTGACGGTGCTACTGTTGCACCTATATCTTCGCCACCACCGAATCCTCCGGGTGCCCCATACCCATAGCTTGCAGGTGCTACTGTTGCGCCATACTCAGGTCCCGGTGCGTATCCGCCTCCACCATAGCCATAGCCTGATGGTGCTGCTGTTGCGCCATACCCCGCTGGTGCTGCTGTAGCTCCGAAACCGGCTGGAGCAGTCTTACCTATACTACTGTCTCCACCATATCCGAACTCTACGCGGTTCATAGTTCCGCCACAGTAAGGGCATGATGCATACTGGTCAGTATTGTAAAGGTGTCCATTTGCACACTCCACTAATGCCATATTAATATACCTCCTTTATTATGTGTAAGACATTTTATCTGTCTTTAGTATCAATTATCATCTTCGCCAATATATACGAAGTTGTTTCCTTCATCAGGGATAAACACCGTTCCTCTTTCTGTTGTTGCAATGAAGAATCCATTCTTTATCACATTCAGATCGAAACAGAATCCAAGATCATCAAGAGGAGCATACTTTACTAAAGTCCAATTCGTCATTGATGAGGAAATATCTATAGTATATATACCGGTTTTGCCCCCTTCATATCCTATAAGAGCAAGCTGTCCATTTCTTACATTCAGATATGAGAATGTGTACGTATTGCTGTCCCAAAGTGCGTCGTTCACTATTGAGAAATCCGAAAGTGAAACAGCCACTATCTCCGACGCATTGTAATGAGTTCCACAGAGGATAAAAACATAATCATCGTTAGAAATAACCTCCTCACAGTCGCACTTGATCCTGACAGTTGTATCCTCAGGAGTGCCGCCCAGATTTCCGAGAGGGATTCTCCAGAGCCTGTTCTGTTCAGAAGAATTATATGTCCTTCCATCTGAAGATTTGCCTATATAATAGAGATATCCTCCATTAAGTGTGAATAAATAGCTTCCTATAAATTCGTCGCCGTTAGACTCGTAATCGAATATCATTTCACCTACGGTCTTTCCGGTGGTTCTTGAAACCTGAACAAGTCTGCTGACTCTTTTACTGGAACTACATCTGTAAGCGAAGAAATAATCATCTGATACATATAACTGCTCAAGATCAGAGAAACTGAGAAGTTCAGGTACCATCTCTTTTCCGGTTCCATCAAGATTACAGGACCATGCAACATTATTCTTTATGTAGTACAGTCTGCTTCCTGCAACACTGAGGGCAAATACATTGCTTCCGGAATCTATTTCTATATCGTCTCCGCCGGAAACGTACTTAAGAATTCGACTGTTCTTTCTGTCTATATCAAACTCCTGACCGTCACTTGAGAAAGCAAGCAGTCCACCATAGCAGATATTATCCGGAACACCGTATATATCCGGATACATATCACCGGTTGCCACTTCCGTGGTTGCTTCCGTAGTCGTTTCAGTCGTTGCTTCCGTAGTTGTATCTGTAGTGTCAGCTTCAGTTGTTGTATATGTAGTGTCATCGGTAGCGGTTGTTGTAGCCTGAGTAGTATACTCCGTTGTATTCTTTGCTTCCTGTTTCTTCTTGCTACTCGATGCGGCAATTATTACGACAAATATGATTATTGCCGCCAGAACCGCTCCACCTATGATAAGTCCTATCATAAGTCCATTGTTCTTACTTGAACTGCTCTTTGCCGCAACAGTCTTATTCGGATAGTTGCCGCCGCCGTTATATGAACCCTTCTGACTACTACTGTAGCTGCCGCCGCCTGAGTTTGATCCATATGGTGTATTCTGTCCACCGGGATATGATCCTGACTGACTGCCGTATGAACCACCGCCATAAGAGTTCTGCTGGCCACCGTATGAATTCTGCTGGCCGCCATACGAGTTCTGCTGGCCACCATACGAATTCTGCTGACCGCCGTATGAGTTCTGCTGGCCACCGTACGAAGTCTGCTGATTTCCGTATGATGTCTGATCACCATAGGAGCCGCCGCCACCGAACTGGTTGTTATATAATGCTGTATTGGCACCCGCTGCCGCCTTCTCCTGTGCGTCTATGACCTGCGCACCGAGCATGGCATTCTTGAAGGCTGCCATGGTCTGAAATCTGTCCTGTGGCTGAACATTCAGTGCGTTCAGTATAGCCTGTTCAGGAACTCGGCCTATCTTTGCACCAAGGTTACTTGGCGGAACAAGCTCATCCTCATCCATTCGTTCAACAGAATCAGGAGGTCTCTTTCCGGTAAGTGCGAAGTAAAAGCTGGCGCCGAGTGAATATACGTCGGTATATGGTCCCTGCTTACCACGTCTTGTATACTGCTCCTTAGGAGCAAATCCGTGCTTAAGAACGACATCAAGGCTTCGGCTCTTATCACCGAGGCTGTATCTTGCCGCGCCGAAGTCAAGAAGCTTAACCACGCCGCTGTTAGTTATATAAATATTATCAGGAGTAACATCTCTGTGGACTATACCCTTGGAATGAACTATATTCAGAGCATCCATTATAGGGATAAGAACTGCAGCCGCTTCATCGAAAGTTATCTTTCCGCCATGTTCCTTGATATATACATCGAAAGAAGTTCCTTCGATATATTCCATAACGAAATAGGCCGTTCCATTTTCCTCAAAATATGTATATATCCTGACTATATTCTCGTTGCCTATGAACTGGGCAAGTGTCTCAGCTTCCTGAAGGAAGCAAGCCTTACCATATTCAAAGCTTTCCCCACGCTCACCACTGAAAGGAACTACAGTTGTTCCAGTTCTGGTAGCCATCGCATCAGGAAAAAACTCCTTTACGGCAACATTCTGACCTGAGGTATGATCAACGGCTTTGTAAGTAATACCGAAACCACCCTGTCCTAAAACTTTTTCGATTATATACTGTCCGGCGAGGGCTGTTCCCTCCGGCAGCGCAAGTGGATATTTTTCGCTCAATTCTTTTGTTCTCCTGCCTGTGTATATATTTACTGATCTACATCAGATATTATCGTATATCCGCCACCCTCAAGACCCATGTACTGAAGTCCTAAATCCTGTGACAGTATATAGTATCCATTTTTCTTAACAGTGAGGCCCCAGAAACCTTCATCTGTTTCAAACGACTTAATTGTATTAATAGTCCAGCTTTCGGCATTCGGTGTAGCATCTACCGTACATACTGAGACAGTTCCGTTGTTCTCAGAATAGAATGCAAGTTTCTTATCTCTGACAACCATATGTGTCATGTCATATGTATTCTCGTCGAACGTAAAATCACCAACTATTTCAATGTTCTTGATATCGATCATGGCAAGTCCGTAGCCATGGCCTTTGTCACCGAACATATAATATACGTAGTCACCTTCGGCTGTTATCTCGCTGCAGTGTTTGTTATATGAAACTATCTTCTCAGGAGTCGAATTAGCCATATCTCCTGCAGGCAGCATCCAAAGGCACTGCTTCTGACTGCTGTCATACGTAATTCCATCAGCAGAAGTAAGCAGATAGTATACGCATCCTCCGGTAAATGTAACCTGTCTCATACCAAGATCTGCATCAGAGTCATATTCGCGGTCCAGCTTGAGCTCATATAACAGAGTTCCCGACCCTCTTTCAACACAAAGGAGTCTGGATACATCACTTGCTGAATCGACTCTGAGAGCAAAGTAATAATCCTTTGTTACGTATAGATTCTCGACATCACCGTAAGCAGATAGTTCCGGAATCAACGTATCATTACTTCCGTCCAATCCACATGTATACGCATGTCGACCGCCTATATAGTATATAGTGTTATCAACGATACTCAGATTCCATATATACTTTCCTGAAACAAGGACCTCATCATCACCATTTTCAACATATTTCAGAAGTCTCTGTCCCTTGTAATCAGCATCGTATTCCTGACCGTTTCCATCTACTGCACAAAGCCCCATGTTAGCAAGATTCGTCGGTTCATTTCCAAGAATCTCCTGATAAGTCTCACTGTTTCCGGTCTGGGTTGTAGTTTCAGTCGTAGTTTCGGTCGTAGTATCTGTAGTCGGACTCGTCGTGCCAGGGAATGGATCAACCGTATCCCGGTGACTTGTGGTTGTTTCTGTTGTAGCTGTGGTTGTTTCCGTCGTTGTATTCACGGCAACCGTTGTCGGTTCCGGCTTACGTGCTTTGGAAGCAACTATGATGATTACTGCTATCAGTACAGCTAACACAGAAGCTGCTATTATTATAATAGGAACAATATTAGTCTTCTTCTTCTGACTTCCACCGCCGTACGAACCACCTGATGGGTAACTTCCCTGATTACCACCCGATCCGTATGGTGTAGTCTGACCACCGTTGTAAGGTGTAGTCTGACCGGCATTATAAGGTGTTGTTGGACCTACATTCCTGTTTCCACCCTGCTGACTCGGCCCATACGCCCTCTGGTCATAACCACTGTTTCCGTATGGTGCAGGCTGTCCGGAACTGTTACCATACGGAGTAGGCTGTCCACCGGCATTGCCATACTGTGCAGGCTGAACATTACTGTTACCATATGTTCCGCCAAGACTGCTGCTTCCGTAACCCGGTCCGTTCTGTCCTGCGAACTGATTAGGCTGAACCTGAGTATTCGGATAATAAGCTGTTCCGTACGCATTCTTCTCCTGGGCATCTATAACCTGAGAATCATACATGGCCTTTTTGAAGGCTTTCATAGACTGGAATCTGTCCTGTGGCTGTATGTTCAGGGCATTCAGTATCGCCTGTTCAGGAACACGTCCGATATTTGCTCCCAGATTACTTGGAGGAATGAGTGAATCATCATCCATTCTTTCAACTGAATCAGGAGGTCTCTTTCCTGTGATAGCATAGTAGAAGGTTGCTCCCAAGGAATAAACATCTGTGAAAGGTCCCTGTTTACCACGCCTTGTATACTGCTCCTTAGGAGCAAATCCATGTTTAAGAACTACATCAAGACTTCGGCTCTTATCTCCGAGACTGTATCTCGCAGCACCGAAATCAAGAAGTTTAACCACGCCACTGTTCGTTATATAAATATTGTCCGGAGTAACATCTCTGTGAACTATTCCCTTCTGATGAACAGCATAGAGTGCATCCATAATAGGAACCAGAACCGCTGCCGCTTCATCGAAGCTGAGTCTTCCGCCATGCTCTCTAATATAGACATCGAAGGAAGTTCCTTCGACATACTCCATAACAAAGTAGGCCGTTCCATTTTCTTCAAAATAAGTAAATATTCTGACTATATTATCGTTACCAATAAACTGCGCAAGCGTCTCAGCTTCCTGAAGGAAACAGCCTTTTCCATAGATATAGCTTTCCCCTCTTTCTCCTGAAAATGGAATGACCGTCGTTCCATTTCGCGTAGCCATACTGTCCGGGAAGAATTCCTTTACTGCAACGTACTGACCTGAATTATGATCAACAGCTTTATAGGTGATACCGAAACCACCCTGTCCCAGAACTTTTTCTATTATATACTGACCGGCTAGAGCTGTACCCTCCGGCAGCGCAAGTGGATATTTTTCATTCATAGCAGAAATCTCCGTAAAAAAGATTACAAGATACCTATATTATTATATTTTATTTAGGCCAAAGTGTCAAAATTTTCTTGCAAAATATACTAAAATCATCTATTCTTTATTGGCAGTTTCAACAAATTATACAAGAGGTGATACAATATGGAAAACTTTACCCCAATCAAAGAAGGCAAAGTCAGAGAAATCTACGACGCCGGCGACAGTCTCATCATGGTCGCAACAGACAGAATCAGCTGCTACGATGTAATACTTAAAAACATTATTCATAAGAAGGGAACCGTACTGACCCAGATGTCAAAGTTCTGGTTCAATATGACAGAGGATATCCTTCCGAACCACATGATCACAACAGATGTAAATGAAATGCCTGAGTTCTTCAGACAGGAAAGATTCGATGGAAACAGCATGAAGTGCAAAAAGCTCACAATGCTTCCTATTGAATGTATAGTAAGAGGATACATAACCGGCAGCGGCTGGGCAAGCTACCGGGAGAACGGAACCGTATGCGGAATCACTCTTCCGGATGGACTCAAGGAATCTGATAAGCTTCCTGAGCCTATATATACTCCTTCAACAAAGGCTGACCTTGGAGATCATGATGAGAATATCTCTTACGAGAAGTCAGTTGAGATTCTCAAGAAGCTCTATCCTGAAAAGGGCGAGGAGTACGCAGAGAAGCTTCGCGACTACACAATAGCTCTTTATAAGAAATGTGCCGACTACGCACTTACACGCGGAATCATCATAGCTGATACAAAGTTCGAATTCGGACTTGATGAAGATGGAAATATAGTACTCGGCGACGAAATGCTCACACCTGACAGTTCACGTTTCTGGCCTGCAGATACATATGAGCCGGGCCACGGTCAGCCATCCTTCGATAAGCAGTTTGCAAGAGACTGGCTCAAGTCAGATGCCAATACTGCTGCAAGCACAGACGACTGGATGCTTCCTGATGATATAGCACAGAAGACTATCGATAAGTACCTTGAGGCATATGAACTTATCACCGGAGAAAAGCTTGCGTAAGAAATATTGTTCGGCAATACATTTTTCATATACCCACTAGGCAATGTGCATATATTTTCTTGACAGAATTGTGTAACATTGATATATTATGGTCGTAACTGTTGACATGTAACCATGCTTTTAATAATAGGAGGTAAAAAAGTTTATGGAAACATATGGCGAAATCGATACTGCCCAGCTCGCAGCGCTTGGCACAGGTCAGATTATTTTCTATCTTATTGTACTTGTATTTTCTATCGTTTGTATGTGGAAGATATTCACAAAGGCAGGCGAAGCAGGTTGGAAGACACTCATTCCTTTCTACAACATGTATACTGAGTTCAAGATTGCATGGGGAAATGGATGGTTATTCCTTCTTATGCTCATTCCTGTTGTTAACTTCGTTATCGCTATTATCTTTGAAGTTAAGCTCGCTAAGGCATTTGGTAAGGGCGGCGGATTTGCAGTAGGACTTATATTCCTTCCAATAATCTTCCTTCCAATACTTGCTTTCGGTAGCGCACAGTATATCGGACCACAGTAGTGATATAAGGATAACGTGTTTTATTACATGTAACTAAGATGAACCGGAACCAAGCGTTCCGGTTCGTTTTTGTTATCATAAACTTTTGATTATTGTTCTATTAAATATAAAAGAGGAATATAATGAAGATTTTTGACACACATGCACATTATGACGATGATGCTTTCAATGAAGACAGAGATGAGCTGCTCAAAAGACTCATCCCCACATCAGATGTTACAAATATTACTAACATTGGATGTGATATGGAAACCTCCCGTATGTCCGTATCACTTGCAGAGGAAAATTCATATATTTACGCATCAATCGGTGTGATTCCACACCATGTGGATGAAATGACCGAGGAATCCATAAACGAACTAAGGAAGCTGGCTAATTCCTGCGACAAGGTTGTTGCTATAGGTGAGATCGGACTTGACTATCACTATGACGAGCCATCAAAAGAACTCCAGCACAAATGGTTTCTCCGCCAGATGGAACTTGCCGGAGAACTTGGACTCCCTATAGTCATACACAGCAGAGATGCTGCGCAGGATACGTATGAACTGATGAAAAAGGCGCATGCTGAAGATATAGGCGGAGTCGTACACTGCTATTCTTATTCTGAGGAAATGGCACGTGAGTTTTTAAAGATGGGATTCTACTTCGGAATCGGTGGCGTTCTGACCTTCAAGAATTCAAAAAAACTGAAGCGAGCTGTTGCTTCAATTCCGATTGAAAATATAGTACTCGAAACCGACTCTCCTTATCTTGCACCTTCTCCTCATCGCGGAGAAAGAAATGATTCGAGATATCTTCCGCTTGTAGTAGCTGAAATTGCAAGAATCAAAGATATGAATAAAGAAGAAGTCGCACGCATTACATTTGATAACGCAAAAAGACTGTACAGAATCTGATCTGTACAGTCTTTATTTCATTTATTGATTTACAAAAATAGATTATTACTCTATGGAATCTCATATCGGAAACCGCCATTCAGCTTCGATTCAAAATCAGCAACCGGAAGCGGTTTATCGAAAATGAATCCCTGTGCCAGCTCACAGCGATTATTCCTTAGAATATCAAGCTGATCCTTTGTTTCCACACCTTCAACAATACACTCAAGTCCTATCTCTTTCACCATAGCAATCAGATGCTTGAATATGGTGCTTCTTGAATCATCAAAATCTTTCGAATTTGAAGGAAGGAAACTCTTGTCAACCTTAAGAACATTCCAAGGCATCTCCCTGATAAGATTAAGTGATGAATACCCTATACCAAAATCATCTACCGATGTATATATACCTGCTTCCTGAAGTTTATTAACAACTCTCTTCAAATCTACGAATTCGACGTCCGTCGTTGTTTCCGTAAGCTCTATCTCTATATAATCATGAGGAACATTGTATCTGTCAACAATCTTCAGTATAGATTCTGTCAGATCCGCATCCATCATATGCTTTCGAGAAAAATTGACCGATACACGTACTGCCTTTCGTCCTTCATCTATCCATCTTCTTATGTCTCGGCAAACATGCTCAAGTACATAATAATCAAGTTTACAAACATCGCTCGTTTCCTCAAGCATAGGAATAAAGTCCACGGGTGGAATTATCTTACCGGCATGCTTCCATCTGCAGAGAGCTTCTGCACCTACAAGTTCACCCGTTTCTATGTTGACCTTTGGCTGATAATAAACCAGGAACTCCTCGTGGCGAAGAGCCGATGGGAACATCTGCTGTACACGCATACTCTTTTCACGACTGATAAGCAGCGAATCGTCATAGAATACTATTTTTTCAGCATTTCCACTTCTTGCGGCAGTATAGGCCGAAATAATCTTCTCCATGATTTCTCCGATGTTGGTCAGTACAAAATCATCAGGCATACAGTAAACACCAACACTTGCTGCAACATTTATATAGCGTCCGTCATGTACATCATAAACTATTGGAGCTTCTGAAAGGTAAGATAAAACATTTCCCATCTGCTCTCTCTCAAAAACTGCAACGTAATTATCTCCACCAAGCCTTCCTACAGTTCCATGATCACCGATCATATTTTTCAGACCTTCATAGTGACCGCGCATTACTATATCGCCGATTCTTCTGCCCATCTCCAGATTTACAAGGTTAAAATGTCTGAGATTATATCTGACTGCAACCTTACCGCCAAGCTTCATCCTGTTCTTCATGATATATTTCTGAAAACTACGGAAGTTTGGATAGCCCGATTCATCAGAGTATGTCAATTCCTCAACTATATCCCTGAGTCGGTTTCTTGTCAGGTAACTCAGGGTTGTCCTCATAACCAGCTCAACCCGTGAATACTCTACATCAGAAAGCGGTTTCTCATCTTCAGCCATATAAACAGCTATAGTTCCTATAGACATTACACTGGTAACTATGCGAAGGAAAATAACCTGTTTATCCTTTATGTTCAGATCGTATGTGGTAGTTATAGTCTCTCCACCACCGCTTTCTTCTTCCTGCGGATTACGATATAATCTGGCAACCCCTCTTGAGAGTCTGAACATATTTGAGATATCACTGATAATCTGCCTGATCATATCATAGTCCAGACTATCCATCTTTGTCATAGCAGACACAAGCTCTCCAAAAAGCTTATAAAAGCTGTACGTCTCACTATCCACGATTTCGTTACGGTCTTCTTCTTTGGCATACAGATGCTTAAGTATCCTCTTCGTATCGTACATTGCTGCATCTGCTCGTTCAAAAACATCCTGAACTCTAAGATCCTTATCAGGATTGAAGTCCGACATTCCAAATGCAATGGTAGCCTTATTTGCATCGTAATTAACCTTGTTTCTGGCCTTCAGGCGATCTATAAGTTTTACTCGTCCCTTGTATTCCTCTCCTCTGAGAATAATCAGAAACTCATCCCCACCAATTCGGAATATAGTACTGTTCTCAAAAACATCAGTCAAAAGCTGTGCTGCGTCTTTTATGAAATCATCTCCGGCGCCGTGTCCTAACCTATCATTTACTTTCTTAAGCCCGTTTATATCACAGACGAGTATAGCAAACTCAGGTTTCTCTCCATTTTCAATTTCCTTATCTATGGTCATTTCTGTCTGAGCATAATATCTTTTATTCCTGAAATTCGTCAGCGCATCGTTGTTAGCCGCATCCATAGCCGAATCGAGAACCTCTTCCAGATTCTCTTCCATACGTTTAGCGGTATCTATATTTGCAACCGCTATGATGATTGTTTCAGAATTCTCATTCGGCTGAACCGCGAAGAGAGTTACATACTGAGGACGTCCGTCAAGCATCAGCCTGTAATTCAGCATATTCTTTCCGGTATCTTTAAGACTCTCAAGAAGATGATCCTTCTGCATGGAGTAAGCCATCATAGGATAGTCTTCAGGATATATATCCCTCTTCATATTGACCTGTGTATCAGCAAAGAAATCCTTTCCCTTGCTTCCCACTTTAAGCTTAGAGTATTTTTCACTGGCACTGAACTCAGAATATTCATTCGTATTTATATCAACCAGGTATATAACCTCATAACGTTTCGCAAGGGCAAGTGCTATCTCACTAAATATAGCTCCCTCGTCTGCCATAGCTTTCTCTCGCCTTATCTGAGAATCAATGTTAGTAACTCCAATGAGTATATGTCTGTCATCATTCTTCGGACACACTATCTGCATGCTTACATACTGTATTTTATCATTAAGAAGCTGCCTGTATGTAAATGAAAGGAAACCATCATTTGACAGATTAGTCAGAAGGCGATCTTTATTCATTTCTTTAAGAAGACGCTCTGAATCATCAGAATAAACAAATCTTCTGATATCGTTTACAGCGTCCTTAAAAAAATCTTTACCCTGCTTGGTAGTTCCAAGCTTTGCATAATCCTTGCTTGCGCTGTACTGTATATAATTTCCCGTTTCCTTATCAATATAATAGATAGCTTCATAGCGACTGGCGAGAGCTCCTGCTATATTGCTATATATTTCATGATCAGATTCTGATATGTAACCGTTGTTAACATTTAAAGAGTCACCCATCCCCCGTGTCCCCCTGTATATATCGTTTTCAGTACATTTTCAACGCCTTAAAAGACATTTCAGTACACATTTGCCACGCCCCTATAGTTCATATGTAACATTATAAGTATATCATCTGAACAGAATAATCTCAAACAATAAAAGAACAAAATTGATGAATAGTATTGTTGAAGTTAAAGCCCAAATCTAGTATAATTGTACTTGGAGAAAATCTACTGTTCCTTGGAACAGGATTGCATCGGAATACGTATGAAAAACATCCGTATACCTTTAGCAATATGGGGAAAATATATAATATAAGAGGAGGTACGTACTACATTATGAGCGACGGATCAAAGAATCAGATAATCTATGAGGATGATATGTGGGCGATAGATCTTCGTCCGAGAAACAATCACCATGAAGGTGAACCGGACGTTAAAGTCTGGGTTAGTATGATGGGGCAGGAAGTAGCACAGTACAGTAGCAAGTTCAGAGGCTACGGACACTACAGAGATCATGAAGAGCTTATCCCACCGGCTATATCAGGTGCTGCAAAGCTTGCATGGAGCAAACTCCTCGAAAGCGCCGGCAGTGATGCAGATATAACAGAAGATCTTAAGGCTGCACTTAAAGATTTTGTTGCAAGTGTTCCTGCAGAGGGTTCTGCAGAATAATATATAACAGTTTATATTAAGAAATGAATCGCGGGAGACCAGATCGGTCTCCCGCGTTTTTCACATAATAAAAGCTCTTCCGGGGTACACTTAATTCTTATGACAATTATCTACAGGAGGTAAGTGGCATGGACAATAACTACAATAATTATAATCGAAACAGTTATGGACAGGTTCCACAACAAGGCGGATATAATCAGTACGGTCAGGTTCCGCAGCAAGGCGGGTATAATCGATTATCTGATATCTTCAGATCACTCAAATTCGTAGGTGAGTAATCCTTCACATTTCTATTAGTTGTTTTCACCACTGACGAGCATGTCATATGTCACGCCGTACTTTTCTGCGATATCCTTTGCATAAGACGAACCCTCAGGCTGGGCCAGAGCTACTTTGAATGAACGTTTACCATCTTCAGTTCTCATAACCAGCGAGGCAGCTCCTGCTCCCGAGCCCTCACGGCTTAATTCAGGAGCCTCCTCTCCCAGCTTGTGCATATGGGTATTGTAGATTGTCCGTACAGATTTGGTCAGAAGAGCTTTTACAGAATCTTTCGCTATATAATAACCCTCTTCAAAAGAGGTTGTTGAGAATGTCTCATTCAGGAGTACCAGGCTTCTGTCCGTAGACTGAGAAAACATTTCTTTAAAACGAATGCACTCTTCTCCCAGTCTTCCCAGATCCATCGTCTTGTCCTCGTCAGCCGGGAAGTGGGTGTATATGCAGTCGCATGGAACATAGCTGAAGCTCTTTGCAGGAACAAACAGTCCTCCCTGCGCCAGAACAAACAGCTGACCTACAGCCTGCGTAATTGTAGTCTTGCCACCGCGATTTGCACCCGTGAGTATATATACGGTATGCTTCTTATCAAAGGAAAGATCATTTGGAATAATCTCACCGACATTCTCCTTATTCATTGCAAGCTTCAGGTTGTAAAAACCTTCAGCAAGCATAGAATTCTCCCCTTCAGTTTCCGGCTGAGCTTCACAGAATGCACAGCCCTTTTCCATCAGTCCGGCGATAAACTCCGCACATCTTATGTAATAAATAAACTCCGGCACCAATGCGGAAACATTTACAATCGCCACATTCGCGTACTTGGTAAGAGTGTCTCTCAGCTTCTTCACAAGTGAGCCGAGCATTTTATTCAACACTGAATCCAAATAGAAAGTAGAATTTGTTGTTCCCGGATCACTTGTTGCATTCACGACCGTTGACATGGCTGCAAACAGGTTTGCCTCGTTCGTCATATAATCGACGAAACCACGTTTTTCCTCCTTGTCAACAAGTTGATAATGCATGTCCCCATCCCAGTCCGCAGTTTCGCGGAGCTTGTCCTTAGTTGCAATCGCATCAGCGAAATTGCTGACAATGTTTGATTTTTTAAACGGCTTTTTGTTGACAGAAACAAGTCCTATGCTGACAGCTTCAAAGCGCTCGTTAACATTAACGCCGAGAGTAACACTCTGCACATCAGATGCCTTTATTTTCAGTGCAGCGATGTCCTTTTTCATTTCAGCGAAGCAAGCTTCCTCATAGAGCTCACTGATATACTCTCGAAGTTTGATCAGCCCATCCGACTGAATTCTTTCATCGGATAGACATTCCCGCATAGTTTCCACAGTTTTGATATAGTCATCCAGTTCTTCAAGACGGTGAAAGAGATGCCACAGACCAATTTCCTCATCTGAGGTCTTGTTCATCGTAAAAAAATCTTTCATGAACTGAATCTTATCGAACAGCAGAGTCATGTTCTTTCTCAGTTCCGGCAACTGAAAAATATCCGCAAAAATCTTGCGACGATATTCGGCAACGCTTGCATCATCTGTCATCTGAGAAAGTACGTTCGTGATCAGGCGGCGTTCCTTGTCATCATTTGATAACGCCTGACAAAAGGCCTCCAAGCCCAGATCATGCATTACATTTTCCGGAATCCTGCGATATACGATATTTGTTCCGGCAGGCAGTATCAGACTGAACCCCGTGCGTTTATCCATTATTTCACCTCTCACGCTTTCTTTAATGGAATGCAGATATAGCTGACCGTATCAGCAGGATCCTCCGTCGGAGGAAGATAGAATTCCATAGAATAATTACCTGCTAAGGTATACCCCTTTAAAGAAGGGAGCCACTCTGACCATATTTCCGTATTAACCTTTTGCATACTGTCAGGCAAAGGTCCCTTGCACATGAACAGTGCCCAGAGCCCTCCCGGCACCTGATATGTAGCACATCCTTCCGGGATATCCTCCCATGGAAGATACAGGTCAGCTATCCAGTAGTCAAAGAATTTTCCGTCCATGTCGGTACATATACCGAAAGTCCCTTTCAAACCTTTCATATCTGACATCCATTCATCCCAGAATTTAGGTATTTCCTTATAACTTGTTTCGGCATCAAAACTCTTTTTTATGCCCACAACTGTAAATGGTGCCTTTTCTACAATCTTGTAATCTAACATAGTTCCGCCCTCCAATGTGATTTTGATATGTAACGGAGCAAATGACCGTAATTTCGCCCCCGATTTCCTTGCCTGAGCCGGGGTGATGCCGTGAAAGCGCTGAAAAGTTTTTGCAAAGCTGTCCGGAGAATCATAGCCATACTTTACGGCAATATCGATTACCTTATGATCTGAACAGGAAAGTTCTTCAGCTGCCAGTGTCATGCGTCGTGCACGGATATATTCCCCAACAGTCATGCCGCACATAGCTCCAAAGATACGCTGATAATAGAAAGAGGAAAGCGCAGCTTTCTTAGAAATCTTTTCAATATCCAGCTCCTCTGTCAGATTCTGTTCAATATAATCAATTGAAGCCTGAAATCCTTCGATCCAGTCTTTCATAACGGTCACCTCATTCCGTTCATTTTTCTTATATCACATCAGTGCATTCTATTCCCGACATTTTGTGCACTCTTTGTCGGGTTATAAATTATTCTGTATGCTTTAAGCGTAAGAAGGTCCGGTTCTCCCGGACCTACTCCTACGCCATATAGTTTCGCTTTTTCATATAGATGTATCTATCTCATCGTCATCAACTACAGGAACAATCTCTCCGTCCACTACAGCAAGCTCCCCGAGTTCATCAAGTACTTCTGATCTGTAAGCGAGCTCCTGCGGATCCTGGAATCCGACAAAATAAAGAAGTCATACTAAGATTTCTTTCATCCGGGTCCCTTATTCAAACAGCATATCCAGTATTTCTTTCATTTCGTCATTTGAGACACCACTCATTCTGGCCTTGTCCACAGCCTCTGTCAGAAGTTTTTCTATCTGTTTCAGATTTTCTTCTCTTAAAAGTTCTGCATTCTGCGCTTTGACGAAACTGCCTTTTCCGGTATAAGTTTCGATGAAGCCATCCCTTTCCAGCTCCTCGTAAGCACGCTTGGTCGTGATGAGACTCACTCTCATCTGCATTGCCAGATTACGCATCGAAGGGAGAGCATCCCCCGGGGAAAGCTCTCCGCTCATTATCATGGCCTTTATTTGATTGACGATCTGAAGATAGATCGGATCACTAGACGAATTAGAAATAATTATATCCATATATTCAACCTTGCATTATGTCAACTAATCGAACTTTACTCTTCTGTTTTATGTAAACTATACTTCTTATTCATGACTACCCAGCATGGAATCCCGATTATCAGAGATGATATCACCAAACAGCAACCCATCTGAAATGCCTTTCCCTCTGCAATCTCATTTGACAGGAACATAGTTGCAAGAGGATTGCATATCGTATCTATCACTGCATGAGCTATGATCGGAGCGACAACCGAATCAGTCATTTTCCTCAGCATCTGTAACATTGCTCCTCCTGCCATGCAGAAAATACACATCAGAAGAATATTCGTAACCGGAAATCCCGGTGCATCCTTTCCGAAGTTAAGCCCTGCTCCTATAAGCGCAGGCAAGTGCCAGAGGCCCCATATGATTCCGCCGATCGCTATCGATCCATTTAACCCGAAAAGCTTTTCCAGCTTGTCGTAAAGAAATGCCCTCCAGCCAAATTCTTCTCCTATCAGGATGAAGAATGCCATATATACTCCGGAACTGCTGACTGATAAGGCCGCCACAACCTCGAGTAGTCCACCTTCTGCTTTTATACTGAATCCTGCTCCCAGACTTACAGTGATAAGGATACAGTTCATAAGTCCAAATGCAATCGGAAGGATAACCGAAAGTAAGTACGGCCGGAAATGTCCCGTGAATTTCGGAAACAGTATATCATCTTTAAAACCCTCGCGGGAGATATACCTGGTCGCGATACATCCGATTGCCGGACTGAATGCTGCTATATAATAACGCAGATTGAGCCATCCTGTAACCTTTCCGCCACTCAGCATAACATCGTATACTCTCCACCCGAAAATATACATCAGCCCGAATGTTATAGGGAGGAATACACCTATCTGAAGAAGGATTTTTTTCTTGTCAGATGTCATCTCTCAGCACCCCCTTTTTATAAACTCTGCAGGAAATGCGATAGGAAATGTAGTAGAACAGCACAACCAGATGATAAGACATTGATGCTGCTATGTAGCCCTTAAGCGTCATATTCGTAACAAATTTCTTCAGTTCATCCGAAAGTACTTCAAAGCCTTTACCGCTGCCCTCCGGCACTTCCGTCATCTCTCTGATGACTCTGATTATAATAGTCAGGATTCCCTTCTCTCCCAAAAGCCACTCGATATCCCCGAAAAGCAGATATATGGAAATGATCAGAACGAGAACTACCGAAATCAGAATCCTTATAATGGAGGCCTTGTCTGCTCCGAATCTGTAAGCGAGCGGAAGTTCTATCGCATTCAGGAAGATACAGAAGAATATTGCACCCAGATATAACTTTGACAGATTTATCATTTCACCGGCTATGAGACTGCAGAATATATCATTTATCACACAGAGCATAAGAGAAATAAAATACAGAATGAATGTAGCCATGTATCTTGATGCTACTACGCTTCTTTCACCTTCAGGAAGCGAGATTCCATAGAAGCCCCAGCTTCTTGAGTTATCAACCTTGATCAGATAATTGAAGCCCATTAATCCTATATAAATAACAACCATTATGTCCATTATTCCTGCCATCGGTTCTATAGCAGCGGGCGTCAGTGTAACACTATCCACTAACAGAATAACAGCAAACATCAATATATATACGAACAAAAGTGAGGCTGCCAATATTATTACTTTGTTTTTTATAAGATATAAATCTTTATATATTAGACCTCTCATACATGCCTGCCCTCTTTTTTAACCAATTTCACGCTGATAAAGAAACAGATAATCGTGAGCATAATTCCTGACAGAATCGGAACAGTATATAACAAAGCCACATGCTCTGTAAGTCCCTTTAACTTTTCAAGTACCATTTCCAGCTTACCATTTGCATACAAAAATTCATCAACAATCATAACGATTACTATTATGATCATTATCGGCAGAGCTTTTATAATTTCAGCCTTTTGCGAATTCCGTCCCTTGTAGATATATTCCATCAGTATAAAATAATCATCGAGAATAAGGCACACTACCGCTCCATACACAAGTATAAGTATACCTTCATGAGAGCCGAGTCCACTATGGAATATGCTTTCCAAGGCTTCTCCTGATACTCTCTGCATCAATGAGAGTGATCCGACACTCAATATAATACTTACAAGAAATAAACCAAAAATAAGCAGGAATCTTACCCCTATTACCATTTCCGGCCTAAGTCCCGAAGAATTCATATACTGATGCCATCCATTTTTATAATCCTTATTGATGATGCCCGGAACATGCTCTAAGGATGTAGCCAGAACTATCCCTGCTATTATGGCGAAGTAACTTGTAACCTGTAATATATCGGAAATCGAATCAGTATCAGAAACATATTTGGCTATATTCCCACACTTAGCGGAAAGAGCAATAATAAAACCCATCAGAAAAAGGCCGGCAAATATGCCGAAGGTAATCAAAAGATTCTTACGTATTAAGTATATGTCTCTCATTATTAATTGCTTCATCTTATAATCACCTCTTTTACCATCCTAAGCTTATTTCCACTCGCCCTTATCTCGGTTTACATAATATAACATAATTTCTTCCAGTGTTGTCTTATCAATCACAGCTCCGGAGAACTTTTTGGCCGCCTTATCTCTGTCGCTGACCATAACCTCTGCCCCGAAATCCGTAACTCTTGCGCTGATGTAATCTTCCCTCTCAAAATCCTTGAAATCCCTTTTGGAACATTTCACCACTCCATGACTCTCTAAGATTTCATCCTTGACTCCGGTGATCAGTATCTTTCCCCTGTCTATAAATGTAACCATATCTGCCACCTTCTCAAGGTCTGATGTAATGTGTGAAGACATCAGGATTGAATTATCCTCATCCTGAAGATATTCAAGGAAGATATCCAGAATCTCATTTCTTACAACCGGATCAAGTCCTGTAGTCGCTTCGTCCATGATGAGGAGCTTTGCATTATGCGAAAGCCCTGCAGCTATTTGCAGCTTCATCTTCATACCCTTTGAGAACTGTCCGAACTTCTTCTTAAACGGAAGCTGGAACCTATCAAGATAATTCTGAAAGCATTCCGCATCCCACTCCTTCCATATGCCGCCCATAATCTTCGTAAGCTGTTTAGCTGAAAGATCATCATTGAAAGGAAGCACATCGAAAATGGCTGCAATCTTCTCCTTCACTTCATACTCATGCTCCGGCATCTCTTTCCCAAGGAGCCTTATCTCGCCGCTGTCCCATCTTAAGATATTCAGAATTGAATTGATGGTTGTAGTCTTGCCTGCACCATTCTGTCCTATGAAGCCCATGATGCTTCCCTTCGGAACATTGAAGCTCACATTATCCAATGTAAAACCATCAAATTTCTTAGAAAGATTCTTTATCTCTATTGCATTTTCGTAATTCATATGCCCCTCCCGTTTTTCTAAGGAACCAAAAAAACGTTATATATTGTATATATCCGATATACACAATATATAACGTTTATCTTTTATCGTCAAGAGCTTTTTGCTTATTTCATTTTCAGTATTCGTTTATATCCCTGATTTATCGTTACTACATATACTATGCAGGATATGCCAAACGCAAAGATCAACAGCATAATCATTGCAGAAACTATAATGACGAGATTACTCTCGCTGTTGAAGACGGATACTGCCATCATAGGAATAACAGCCGCCAGCAGACTCACTACACCGATTATTATTCCCAGCAGAAATGTACGATCAAAGGTTTTCCTGCTTTCCTCAACCGCACCTCGAACTCCGAATCCAAGCTCTGCATTTTCCTTTGAAAGATGCTTATATGGCGTAAGCTTCCGAAATGACAGGATAAGAATTACAGCCATGATAATTAGAATAATTATCTGAATTATTGCTCCAAGCACTGCCAGATTTTCGCTAAACAGAGATATTATGATTCCCGGAAACGGAGATATAAAGAAGAGGAATATAGCCAGCACAAAGCTCTTTGCATTCTTTTTCTTTGTATCTAAATACTCCTGAACCTCCTGTAATTCAATCATATTATCTTTTGAAAATGTTCCGCTGTCATTTGAGATTGTTTCTGATGCATTCGATGCATTTTCGTTATAATCAGCCGTACTATCCGGATGATTATTCTCCAGAAAAGACAGGTCATATTCATCCTTTAGAAGAAAATCCGTCGGTACTCCAAAGAATTCTGACATAGCCAGAATCTTATTAAGATCAGGAGTTGTCTGCGCCATTTCCCACTTGGAAACAGCCTGCCTACTGACTCCTATCTCAGCTCCAAACTCCTCCTGAGAGAGACCTTGTCTTTTCCTTAGTTCAGTTATCTTTTCAGAAAGAATCATCTGTTATCCTCCTGCAATCACCCTCGGGTCGTCTTGCACAATCCATTATATTCCATCTCTAATCCAATGTATTCAAAAATATATCTATATCAGCCTTAACCTCTTCAGGATTTTCCGTATAGAAATAATGGCTTGCATCAAGTTCGATAAGCGATCCATTTGAAATACTATCAATATAATTCTTATGTATAAGCAGCCAGTTATCCATATCCTGCATCATTGGTTCCAGCATCTTATCATTCGTTACAAACATAAGCGTCGGAACATCCGGAACAGGACCGTCATGGAGCAATCTAATCTGTTCTATAAAATTCTCGGTAAACCACTGTTCATGGTTTATTGTAGCATCCGAACCCCCGGAATACTTCGAATACATAATAGCACGGTATTCTCTTTTCTCCTCATCTGATAAATATTCTGATTTTAAGGCAGGAAATGTATCCTTTGCATTTATATATCGCATAAGTCCCACATCGTAAACCCAGAAATCATAGAACTCCATTTCCTTTGCAGATTCTTCAGGGTCTTCAGGCTGCAGATCATCCCAGTCCACTCCCATATAATCATATTCTTCAGGGATTCCCATATCCAGACCGATTATTGCTTCTACCTCATCAGGATAATGATTCGCCCAGTACATAGCCTCAAAACCCGAAGCCGAATGAGGACACAGAATATACGGAGCATTTACACCGGCTTCTGAGAGCGCCCGGCGATCCTGTTCAGTAATTATATCTACCGTTCTCTCACCATCAATCTCATCACTATAACCATAACCGAATTTCTCTATAATAACAACCTTATAATCATCCTTCAGTCTGTCAGTAAGCGGCTTGAAATCCAAGATCGGAGAAGGGGTTCCTGCTCCGGCCAGAAATACAAGTGTTTTATCTCCATCACCTTCTATCAGTAGATTCATATTGTGTCCATCAACCTCAACGTACTCACCCTTATGCCGGATTAGCTTTGCTTCCCTGTTAAGACTCGCCTTGTTGTAGAGATAGGTTCCAATCACGAGAATAGCTGTAAGTGCAAACACTGCAGCTACAGCTATAATAGTTCCCTTTGCAAATTTCATAACATTTTTCTTACACATAATAAAACCGTCCTTTCCAGATATGTTGTTCGTTCTCAACATACCTGAAAGGACGGTTGCCTTCTACCATCTACAGCTTGCAATGTGTCAACCATAGGGTTGCAATTACCGCAGTAAAAGGTCATCTTAAAACTAACGACGGATATATGTTTCATCAGCTTTTGCCGGGTGACCTTCTCGAAGAAGGTATAGATAATTTAAACAAGCCATTTTAAAATTCAACCAGAAAATTGCTGATTATCAGAATGTTTTAATTGTCCAATTCCTGATTGGATAATTTCTATTGTTCTCAATTCAGCACATCCCAATGTCCGTTCCTACTGGTTCCAACGTATTTTATTTTTCCTTTATCAGTCAGTTTCTTTATATGATAACGAGCACCATCAACCGTATCCTTATTTCTCTGACTCGCTCGAGTTGTTCTTCAAAATACTTGTCAGTTAAGTACGTGCCTCTTTTGAGTCTTTCAACATCCATAACCCATCCTTTGATGGTATATTCTTTGGCAATGTTATTAACCCATTTTCTGAACTGTACCGCTTTTTCGGAGTTGACCTTAAAACCCACTGCAATAATCATTTCAAGAGAATAATGGTTTGTATTGTATGGTTTACCGTCATCGGCAGTTATTAGAAATTTTCTAATAACTGAGTCTTTTTGAAGTTCTGAGTCTTTGAATATCTTGTTAATGCAAAGTATATACTTATAATATTCTGAACCCTTATAATCGTCCAAGGAACATCTAGAGTACACCCCTTATTAGGCAATACATCTACCTGATATTTTATATTATTATCCTTCAAAAGCCTCTTTACATCATCACAAAGCATGTCAAAAGACAAATATGAATTTCCACTAAATGGAACAATATTTGATTCAAATATATTCATTTTCTTCTCCTAAAGGTCTGTGCATATATCCCTATTGCAGTTTATGAATTAAGTAGTATTAACGTTAGTTAGATTGACATGTTAAAAACGATATAGTAAACTATACATACTTGTTTGGAGGGTATTCGTATCCTCAGATTCCCCGCCTAATGTTGGTAGCATTAGACGGGGACTTTTTTATTCTTTCCAGGTTACTGAGTTTTGAATATCTGCGAAAGTTTTTTCATTCCAAAGCTGCATATGCAAAAACTCTTCAGCACACTCTTTCATTGTATCCTTAATACATTCCCAATAATATCCATCAAATGTATCGTTAGAATTTCTATCAAGTACCATATGTGCTTTATTATCTTCAGTCCAACCTTGTAAAAAATACTCAACATTTTCATATTCAAATAACAACTCTTCGCCGCAGTATAATTTATCCAAAAACTCTTTTATATCACCATTTATCATAGTCTTACCCCTTTCAGATACTTTTTATATCTTTTCTTCATGGCTCTGGTCGCCTTACGTGCAGAAGTTCTATTGAATTTTCGATCATATAAATGATAGTGTAATACTGGTCTTCTAGATGGATCCAAACTTGGTTCAGGGTGGTACGCAAGTTCAAAAACAAGATAGTGATCTTTGTCATATATTCTCATTTCATGAAAAGTTCCATCATCCTTGAGCTTTATATAAGCATCACTTGAATGCGCTTCCTCAGGTAAACCGTGTTTACCTCCTAAACCTTGCAACACCTTCACACCATTAATCTTATCGACCGTTTCATATGTGTATGCAACATTATTCCCTATCGCAAATGTTCCTCTACCTCCCATATCGCACCACCTTTCTGGACGATATGTAGTCGACCTTTATTATATTACCATCCATCTCCGGAAAAGGTTCTCCCAGGCATATAACAGCTTCTGGTTCTATTTTCTCCAGCATTGCATTATATCCCCTCATGAATGGTATCCTGCCTCGTTTGCATCCTATCATTCCAATAGCCACAATACTATTCTTTTCAATACCATCAAAACAGAAGGAATAACTTGCTGCGTTAGACCAGCTTACAGTTGGTATAACTATAATACCATTTTTCTGCCAATATGCTCCAACCCATCGATTCTTTCCTACAGATTCTATCTGACGCCACAAATCCATTTCAGCATATAACGAGTAATCCGGAGTCAATACGAATCTATATTTTTTATACTTATCAAGATTCTTGTCAGGTTTGTTGTACAGACTTTCAAATCTGAAATCATCAACAAAATGATGAATACCCTTATTTAAATTAATAGTATCCTTTGAACTGGTATCAGAACAGGCTATTAATTGAACATCTTTCAAATCTATAGTCTGCTTCTTAATTAATGGAATACCATACATTCCATCTGAAATAAACTCGTTCCGCAAAAACAACGGATCATTTCTAAAATCTTTTGAATTCATATTAATGGGCCTCCTTAGCCCCATACATTGTTTGTATGGAGATACGAAGTCCTATTACTTGTTTGGAGGGCATTCGTATCCCCAGATGGTCATATATATTATGCTATTGGTAGTAGCATAATATACTTAGTTACAATCTATACATTCTCAATTATGTCACCATATTATCACCTCCATCATGCACTTAAACTTCTATATAATTTCAAAAGCTTACGCTCATACGACGTGTATTCACCGTAAGCATAATGAAACCTTTTCCAACACTGATAATACTCAAAAGCATAATATGCTGCTTCAAATGTTACATCAAAGAATTCCATTATATCCTGGGAACATGAAGGATCTATCTTATCCACCAGAACAGGCGGAGCTATTATGTACTTAGCAAAGAATTTTGCCTCATCTTCTTCCTGATCCGGATTCTCTCCAGTATGATCTAAGACACAATGCCCTATTTCATGTAATATAGTCATATTCTGCTTCTCATATGACCAATCAATATCATTATAATAAATCTTCTCTACCCCAAACTCAGATTCATTATCTTCATAATAAAAGCCGTCTGAACTTATTTTGTAAGCCCATTTCAATTTTTCCGGACTTAGAGACGAATAAGGAACCAAAATAATATTCAGCTTCAGTGCTATTTCAAATCCGGAAATCGGCATGCATTTTATATTATATCGAACCAACAGATGACATGCGACTTCCTTTATATACTCATATATTTCATCTGGAAATTTTCCGTGTTTAACCTTCATCATCATCCCCCATTAATAACTTTATTATTTCTAATTTTTCAGCTTTTGACATTTGTGTATAATTTCTTGCTATAAGTTTCTTTGCATACCCCAGCTCCTCTTTAGCATCCGGAGTGATTCCTTTCAATAAGTAATCTGTCGTCGTATCCAATGCCTCTGCAAGCTTATTTAGTACACTCGCTCTAGGAGTTCTTTCTCCTCTAATGTATAAAGAGATAGCTGCTTCTGTGATTCCTGCTTTAACTGACAACTGCTTCTGTGTCATCTTCTTTTGGTCAAGCAATTCTGCTATTCTTGTTCCCATAGTTTTCATAGTATCCATAGCGCTTTCCTCTTCTTTCTTACTTTTCTCCGTTTTTTAGGTTTCTTTGGTTTTGGCTCGTTTTTCTAGTTTTTCTTGTTATCTTTCATACGTATGATTACAAATTATAGCACATATTATCGTTTTGTAAAGTCCTGTTTTGGAATATCTAGTATCATTCCTCCTCATATCCCTATATATAGTATTATTATATATATATAATTATATATAATATATTCAATAGTATAATATGTTAAGTTTTCATAATTTGCCTTATGAGAAGGTGGGGAAGAATAAGCCTGTTTGTATAGCAGATGAAGTACCTTTTGAGATACCTGATAGTTGGGAGTGGGTGAGACTTGGCAGTATTGTTTTTAATCATGGTCAATAGAAACCCAATTCTGATTTTTCATATATTGATATAGGTTCCATTGATAATTCAAATCAAACATTAAACTGTAATGAGACGATCATCTCAGCTGGTAATGCACCGTCTCGGGCTAGAAACGTTGAACAAGAAATTCCCAGAATTATTAAAGAAGTCAATCCTTCAGCAAGCTGTTATGGGTAAGCTTGTGTCACAAGATGAAAAAGATGAACCCGCATCCGTCTTATTGGAGAAGATTCGAGCAGAAAAGGATCCATTAAATAATGAATAGCTTAATAGATTAAAATATTTGTACCCAAATGTACCCATTGGAAACAAAAAATCTCCGAAAACCCACTATCTATGCAGGTTTCGGAGATTTATCAATTTATAGGAGTTCAATAGTTCCGGGTGGCTTACTCGTCAGATCATAAAGCACTCTGTTTACTCCCTTTACTTCATTGATTATCCTATTCATTGTTTTTTGAAGGATTTCAAATGGAATGTCAGTGCAGTCTGCTGTCATGAAGTCTGAAGTGTTCACTGCACGGAGTACCACTGCATAGTCAAAGGTTCTGAAGTCTCCCATAACTCCGACTGAACGCATGTTGGAAAGAGCTGCGAAGTACTGGTTAGGGAGATGCTTGATACGTCCGCTGGCAAGTGCTTTGTCCATCTCATCACGGAATATATAGTCTGCATCCTGTACAATACGTACCTTCTCAGGTGTTATCTCATCTATGATACGTACACCGAGTCCCGGTCCCGGGAATGGCTGTCTGTAAACCAGATACTCAGGTATTCCAAGTTCAAGTCCGGCCTTTCTTACCTCGTCCTTAAAAAGCATTCTGAGCGGTTCAACTATCTCTTTGAAATCAACATAATCAGGAAGTCCTCCAACGTTGTGATGTGACTTAATAACTGCTGACTTTCCGAGTCCGGATTCTATAACATCAGGATAGATGGTTCCCTGTGCAAGGAAATCAACTGCTCCTATCTTCTTGGATTCCTCTTCAAATACACGGATGAATTCCTCACCTATAATCTTTCTCTTTGCTTCAGGATCTGTTACCCCTGAGAGCTTCTCATAGAATCTGTCCTGTGCATTTACTCTTATAAAGTTAAGATCATAGTTACCATTAGGTCCGAATACAGCCTCAACCTCATCTCCTTCATTTTTACGAAGAAGACCATGATCAACAAACACACATGTAAGCTGTTTTCCAACTGCCTTAGCAAGAAGAACTGCTGCAACTGAAGAATCAACTCCGCCTGAAAGTGCACAGAGCACACGTCCGTTACCAATCTTTTCACGAAGTGCTTTGACTGTTGAATCCACAAATGAATCCATCTTCCAGTCACCGGCGCAGCCACAAACATTATAAACAAAATTACGAAGTATCTCTTTACCCTGTTCCGTATGCATTACTTCAGGATGGAACTGAGTTGCGTATATCCTTCTTTCAGGATTCTCCATAGCTGCAACCGGGCAATCCTTTGTATGTGCAGTAACAGTAAATCCTTCAGGAGCTTCTGCTATGTAATCAGTATGGCTCATCCAGGTTGTAATCTTGTTCTTTACTCCCTTAAACAATACTGATTTGTATGAATCTGAATCCCCGGAATTTCCACTGTTTGATGCCGCATCGATCAAAGTTTCAGTTCTTCCATACTCACTTACCGGAGCTGTAGCAACACGTCCTCCCAAAAGGTGAGCCACCAGCTGTGAGCCATAGCATATACCCATGATAGGTATTCCCAGATCAAATATCTCTTTTGAATATGTCGGTGAATCCTCCGCATAAACACTGTTAGGTCCGCCGGTGAAGATTATTCCCTTAGGATTCATCTCCTTAATCTTTTCAAGCGACATTGTGTAAGGATGAACCTCTGCATATACATTACATTCTCTTACACGTCTTGCTATAAGCTGGTTGTACTGTCCTCCGAAATCAAGGACTATGATCATCTCTCTTTGCATTGTAAAACCTCTTTAGAACTGCTTCAAAGCTTCCTGAAGCTGATTATCATCTTCATAATCAACAGTAATCTTGGTTCTCTGTTCCTCATCCAGTTCAACCTCGACATCAGGTTCAATTCCAATCCCATGAATATCATTTCCTGCAGGAGTGAAATACTTTGCCATAGTCAGTTTAACGGCAGAACCATCTGAAAGCTCATGGTAAATCTGAACTATACCCTTTCCATAAGTAGTGGTTCCCACAATTACTGCCTTTTTATAATCCTTTATGCATCCGGTGAATATTTCGGATGAGCTTGCACTGTTACCATTTACAAGAACAACCATAGGAAGATCAACACTGTGTTTATCTCCGCACGCATAAGTGTCTATAACATTACCGCTCTTGTCCTTGGTATATACTATCATGCCCTTTTCTGCGCCATCTCCGGCCACACTGTCATCAGCCACGAGATAATCACACATTTCTGCAGCTGCCATAACAAGTCCACCAGGATTATTTCTGAGATCTATGATAAGTCCCTTTGCACCTTTTCCCTGAAGCTCATCAACGGCTTCTTTAAACTGTTTTGAGGTTGTTCCAATGAACTCATTGACCTTGATATAACCTATCTTGCCGTCCAGCATGTCATACTCGACCGTTACATTTTCAACCTTATCGCGGACGATATCGAACTCTACCATTCCTTCGCCCTCTCTGTAAAATGTAATGTGCACGGTCGTGCCCTTGTCACCCCTTATGAGTCCGACAACATAATCAAGTTCCATATCCGTTGTGAGGTCGATGTCATCAACCTTTACAAAAACATCACCCGGAAGTACACCTGCTTTTTCTGCAGGGCTGTCCTTTATAGGATTAACAACATATATCTGTCCATTTTCCTGATCTTTGGATACAACTGCGCCTATTCCCTGGTATTGACCGGAATTATCCTCCTGCAGGTCTTCATACTCTTCCTTGGTATAGTATGCAGAATAAGGATCATCCAGCCCTTCCAGAATCCCATCGAAGTAAGCTTCTTCCTGTTTATCTTCGTCGACGTCAAAATAGTAAGTTGAGTTTATAAATTTCTCCAATTCTTCAGTCTTCGACTTGATACGTTCGCTGTTAGGGTCAAACCCATCTTCTGTTGACTCTTCTTCCTTTGATCCGAAAATATTACCGAAACGTCCGTTCCCGGAACATCCCACCGTACCAAGAAGCAATGCTGCTATAGTTGCGCAAACTGCTCCTCTGACCAGTATTCTCTTCTTCATAATATAATCTCCGATTTCTGTAAAATTTTGACAGTCTAACCTAAGATTAGACTGTCAACTTAAAACTATTATCTGAAATATGTCATAGGATCTACATAATTACCATTGATACGCACACCGAAATGAAGGTGCGGACCTGTAGATACACCTGTACTTCCAACGTAACCTATAACTGTACCGGCCTTTACTACAGTACCTTCGGTAGTGGCATAACCTGACATATGATGATAAACGGTAACGACTCCGTTTCCATGATCTATCATTACTGTATTACCACCGGATCCCATATAACCTACTTTTATGACCATTCCGTCTGCAGCCGCTATAATAGGTGCACCCATCATGGCACCGATATCGACACCCTTATGATATGTAGAAGCACCTGCCATAGGAGCTGATCTTCCACCGAAGTTGGATGTGATACGTGTACTTGATGGACAAGGCCACTGGAACTTACCTGCCGAAATACCCGTAGTAATGAATGCAGGTCCAAGATAAACATAGGATGTACTGGTTTCAACCTGAACAAGCATAGACTCCAGTTCTGCCTGCAGCTTCGAATACTCAGCCTGAGCATCAGCTATATCAGAATCATAGCTCTTAACCTGCTCTTCCTTTGCATCAGCTATTACCTGGAGTGCAGCCTCTGAGTCCACATAATCCTCCATCAGGTCACTGCTGTCTTCCTGCATTGTTGTGAGCATAGCATATTTGTTAGCTATATTCTTTCTGGTTGTAGCGTACTCATCAAGCAGCTTATTATCATAAAGACCTACAGCATTTACGTACTCACTCTTGTTGAGGAAATCCGTGAAACTCTCTGAGGTTATCATAGCCTCAACAGCATTGTACGTTCCATTTTCATACTGATTTCTGATATGACTCTTGATGACCTCGTACTGAGCCTTTTCAGCTGCCTCAGCCTCTTTAAGACTCTTCTCTGTCTCAACTATAAGTCCGGCAATCTCCTCCTGCTCAGCCTTAAGTGCCTCAATCTTATCATTGTAGGCAAGTATAAGCTCGTCCATCTCGATCATTTCCTGCATGAAAGAGTTCTGGCCCTGCTTAAGTCTGTTAAGGAAAGCGAGCGCATTCTCAAGATTGGTCTTCTTCTCGTCATATTCCTTACCATAACGAGCACGAAGCTCTTCCTCAGTAAGGATGACTGTCTGAGTAGTTGTATAAGATATGGTCTGTCCCGGAACGGTGATAGTAACGCCCTGTGTTGTTATAGGCTTACCATCCTTATCCGTAGCCTGCTCTGTAGTCGAGCCACCGTCGTCACTACCACCCTCTTCAGTCGTCCCGCCGCCTGACTCAGTTGAAGCGTCACTCGGTGTTGCAGTCGGAGCAAAATTTATTCTATTGTCTGAAAAGGCAAAGCTATTACTGCCTATCAGGATGGACATCACTGCGAGTAAAGTAATAGCTTTTTTTGTTAGCTTTTTTGCCAATATAAGGACCCCCTATCAAACTTTAAGGTGTTTCCTTGTTGTAGCCCAGCTTCCTATGAAGCCTATTCCTATACCGATTGCAAGTGAAACCGGAATGAGAGTCATGAAGAGCTGCTTTGCAGGTAAAAATGCAAAGACATTCTGAAGTATCGAGAAACGTCCAAGTACATAATCAAGTGCCATCTTGTAAATGAAATAAAGCATTACAAGAGGAATGATAGATCCTATAAAACCTATAACTACACCTTCTACTATGAACGGAGCTCTGGTAAATGCATTGGTTGCACCTATGAGCTTCATGATCTTAATCTCTTCACGTCTTACAGTAATACCGATAGTGATAGTATTGCTGATAAGGAATATCGAAACAAGGAACAGAATTCCTATAATTGCAATTGAAACGATATTTACAAGAGTACCGAGTGCACTGATACTGTCAGCTGTATACTCGGAACTTACAACCTTCCTTACTCCGTCTATACCCTGAACGAAGTTAACGAAGTCTGCCTGTTTACTTACGTCATTCAGAGAAACTGAATAACTCTCAGAATCCTTAAGTGGGTTATCATCGCCGAATGCAGCTCTGGCCGCCTCAGGATCATCATAGTTAGCCTCTGAGAATGTCTTCCATGCATCATCTGCTGAAATGAAGTCAATGGTGTCAACTTCAGGTCTTGTTTTAATCTGCTCACCTATAAGATTCTTTCTGTCATCATCAAGTCCTTCATCGAAGAACACTGAAATAGTAACATTGCTCTCAATGGATTTCATAGCTGCCTGGAAGTTAACTATGATTGAATAAAACAGTCCAAAGAGGAAAAGACATGCTACGATTGTACCTATTGATGCAAGTGAGAAGAGTATATTTCTTCTGATATTCTTAAGTCCCTGTCGGAAACTATACCATACTGAACTAATCCTCATCGATATAGCCTCCCTTCTCTTCGTCGCTTATGATCTCGCCCTTCTTGATAGTGATAACTCGCTTCTTCATGGCATTTACGATCTCTTTGTTATGTGTAACAACTACGACGGTAGTTCCCTTCAGGTTGATCTCCTCAAGAAGGTTCATGATTTCCCATGAATTCTTAGGGTCAAGGTTACCTGTAGGCTCATCGGCAAGGATGATCTCAGGCTTGTTGACAAGAGCTCTTGCAAGAGCAACTCTCTGCTGCTCACCACCTGAAAGCTGTCTTGGGTAAGACTTATACTTATCAGCAAGTCCTACAAGTGTAAGCATCTGTGGAACCTGCCTTCTTATGTATCTGCCCGGTGTTTCGATAACTCTCTGGGCAAATGCAACGTTCTCATATACTGTCCTGTCCTTAAGGAGACGGAAATTCTGGAAAACAACACCTATCTTTCTTCTGAGCTTAGGAATATGACGTCTCTTCATCTTTGTATAATCAAATCCTGCAACAGTGATCTTTCCCTTTGTTGGTGAAAGTTCTCCGAGAAGTAATTCGATAAGAGTAGTCTTACCTGAACCACTGGATCCTACTACGAACACGAACTCACCATCTTCAATCTTAAGACTTACGTCTTTCAGGGCTTCTGTTCCTGTAGGATACCTCATGGTAACATTTTCCATTGTAATCATGTTTACATAAAGTCCTTTCTTAAAAATCTATAGTCTCCATGTATTGCATATATTTAACTACCATAAGTGCAATCTTGAAGGTAATAGCATCATCAAAAACTCTAAGATCGAGTCCTGTTGATTTTTCAATCTTATCAAGTCTATATACAAGAGTATTTCTGTGAATATAGAGCTGTCTGGATGTTTCAGATACATTTAAGCTGTTCTCGAAGAATTTGTTGATAGTAGTAATAGTCTCTTCATCGAACTCTTCCGGAGATCTTCCGTCAAATATCTCTTTGATAAACATCCTGCATAGAGGTATAGGAAGCTGATAGATAAGTCTTCCGATACCGAGGTTGCTGTAAGCGATGATATTTTTGTCACTGTAGAATATCTTCCCTACATCAAGGGCCATCTTGGCTTCTTTGTAAGAACGGGAAACTTCTTTGATCTCATTGACAATAGTACCAAATGCAACGTGAACAGATATCATAGCCTCGCTGGAAAGCATATCTACGATGACCTTGGCAGTCTTCATAAGATCTTCTGTCTCATCTGTAGGCTTAACCTCTTTTACAAGGATTATATTCTTCTCATCAACTGCTGTGATGAAATCCTTTGTCTTAGTTGCAAACAGATTACGTACTGTCTCCAGAGCGTTCGTATCCTTTTCATTCTTTGTCTCGATAATGAATACTACTCTCTTTGCGTCTGTATCAATATGGAGTTTCTTTGCCTTGTTATAAATATCAACAAGAAGCAGATTATCAAGAAGAAGGTTCTTGATAAAGTTATCCTTATCAAATCTTTCCTTATAAGCTATAAGAAGGCTCTGTATCTGGAAAGCGGCCATCTTACCAACCATGTATGAGCTGTCATCGTCGCCCTTTGCCATGATTATGTACTCGAGAACACGGTCATCGTTTACTTTGAAGAACTGATAACCCATAAGAGACTGGCTTTCTGCAGCTGATTCAGCAAATGCTGTAACTGCTTCCGCATAATCATCAAGGTTCTCATCTACTGTCCTGGCAAGCGTACGTCCCTCTGTGTCCATAACAACAAGATTTACCTTGCTTATGGTTCTGATGCCATCAATAGTATCCTGAAGTATCTGATTTGATATCATCCTGTCACCCCTTTTTCTATACTATGTTTCCCCCGTTTGGTGCATACCTAGTTATTTTAACAAAAAATGTGCAAAAAAAAAAGAGGAAATGCAAGTTACCCTGCATTTCCTCGTATAATTTTCACAAATATGACTAATTTGCGATGATCTCTTCTGTTTCCTTATCGAAGATATGGATCTTAGAAAGATCAAATGCGAACTGAACTGTATCACCAGGTCTAGCTGTTGTACGAGCATTAACTCTGGCTGTGATATCGAACTGATCGATTGTGAAGTACAGATAAACTTCTGCACCGAGCATTTCGTAGATATTGATACGAGCATCAATAACTGACTCAGGTGAAGACTCGATGAAGAGCTGCTCATCATGAATATCCTCTGGACGGATACCAAGAACAACTTCCTTATCGATGAAGTTACCAGCGATAAGCTTCTGAGCCTTAGCTTCAGGAACCTTGATTGAATGTGAACCAAACATAAGGAGCACATCAGCGCCTGACTTAACAACTGTACAATCGATGAAGTTCATAGGTGGCATACCCATGAAACCTGCAACGAAGAGGTTTGTAGGATGATCATAGAGGTTCTGAGGTGTATCTACCTGCTGGATGATACCGTCCTTCATAACTACGATTCTTGTACCAAGAGTCATAGCCTCTGTCTGGTCATGTGTAACGTAGATAATAGTTGTCTGAAGTCTCTGATGAAGCTTAGATATCTCAACACGCATCTGAACACGGAGCTTAGCATCAAGGTTTGAAAGAGGCTCGTCCATAAGGAATACCTTAGGCTCACGAACTATAGCACGTCCCATAGCAACTCTCTGTCTCTGACCACCGGAAAGAGCCTTTGGCTTACGATCAAGAAGGTGCTCGATCTCAAGAATCTTAGCTGCTTCATGAACCTGCTTGTCAATCTTCTCCTTTGGTACCTTTCTAAGCTTAAGACCAAATGCCATATTGTCATAAACTGACATATGTGGATAAAGAGCGTAGTTCTGGAATACCATGGCGATATCTCTGTCCTTAGGCTCAACATCGTTACAAAGCTTGTCACCGATCCAAAGCTCACCTGAGCTGATATCCTCAAGACCTGCGATCATACGAAGTGTTGTTGACTTACCACAACCTGAAGGTCCAACGAAGATAACGAACTCCTTGTCCTGAATCTCAAGATTGAAATCCTTAACAGCGTTGAAGCCGTTTGGATATATCTTGTAGATATTCTTAAGTGATAAACTAGCCATTTTTATTTCCTCCTATAAAAACATATAGCTATTTGCGTTATTTTCACAAAACACTAGCGCTATTTTAAATCTTTTTTAATTTTTACACCATATTATATTTGCATAAAACTTTTTGAAAACTTTTGTTAAGATTGACTAGTGACAAATTATTCTTATTACATTTTACTAATTTTACGTCTAAGAAAAATAGAAAAGGTTCACTTTTATGTGAACCTTTCATAAAAATTGTTACAATTGTTACATTATGTTAATTAACTTCTGTATCAGTTTTTCCGATAACTATGAAGATTTCAGTACCTTCTATAGTGGCATCTGTAGCACCACTGTCAAGCCTTCTTACCTGTATATATGAACCTGGGAAATACTTCTTAAGATCTTCGCCCTGTCCCTCTGATTCCACACAGATAACTGTGATATCGGACTTAGCATAATAGTTAGCAGGGAAAACATCTGTATATCCTTCAGCCTTAAGCTTATCGGTCCATTTTCCGGCAAGTCCACCGACATCTGTTGCATTAAGTACAGCTATAGTCAGATCCTTTGAGGATGCCACATCTTCATTTCCGCCCTCAGGAGCTTCTGTAGCCACTTCGGTCGGAGTGGCAGTAAGGAGTTCATCCTCCTGATTATCTATAAGTACGGATTCATCTACATTTGAAACATCTTTATTTGACTTATTCTTAAGATACTGCTTTACAAATACTGCTCCCATCGCAACTATTACTATCGCCAGTATTATAACTACTGCACGGAGAAACATTGCCAAAAACAGAGCACCCGCTGATCTCTTCTTCATTTATATATTCCTTTCTGCATTATTAACATATTGTTTCAACTGTTCATATATGCCGAACAGTTGTTTTCAATTAAGATATAATATGCTAAAATTACTATAAAATCAAGCATTAAGAAGGTATTCCCTTATGAAAACAGTCATAATCACAGGTGCATCAAGGGGTATAGGCCGTGAAACCGCTATAAAACTGGCATCTCTTGGCGATTTCAGAAGTATGATTCTTACCTGTAATAAAAATGAAGATCTCCTTCTGGAATTGAAAACTCTCCTTCTGGAAAATTACCATATAAATGTATCGACATTTGTTGGAAATGCAGGTGATGAGCAAACATCTGATGCCATAAAAAAGCATATTGATGAGAATAATCTCATTCCGGAGCTTCTTATCAATAATGCCGGGATGGCTTATACAGGTCTTCTTCAGGATATGAGCTATGATGATTGGAGAACCCTTATGAATTCTGATCTTGACAGTGTATTCCTTATGACCAGGATGGTGATTCCTTACATGGTCAAAGAGCAAAAAGGCAGGATCATCAATATTTCTTCAATATGGGGAGAACACGGTGCCTCCTGTGAAGCAGCATATTCTGCTGCAAAGGGTGCTGTGAATACATTTACCAAAGCACTTGCAAAGGAACTGGCTCCAAGCGGAATCTCAGTTAACGCAATCGCTCCGGGTTTCGTTGATACAGATATGAACCGCATGTATTCAAAGGAAGATATTGCATCAATAATCGACGAAATCCCTGCCAATCGCATTGCCACACCTTCCGAGATAGCTGAAACTATCCTCCTCCTCTCCAAGGCTCCTACATATATGACGGGCCAGATCATCACGGTAGACGGCGGATGGATGTTGTAAATATATATAAACTGTACATTCTCATTGTTATTAATGATACGTAGTAAACACGCGAGGGTATGATATGGAACAGGTATATGTAGAGTTTTTTTCAAATGAAGCCCTTGAGAACGTCATGGTTCTCCTCAAGTACAAGCCTGACCTGATCATCTATCTTGGTCATAAGCATGACATGATCACCAGGAAGATTGAGAGTCTTAAGAAATTCAGGGACAAGCTTTCTCCAAACACGGAGTTCAAGTTCATCGAGGTTCCTCGTGACGATTTTGACTTCATCATCAATACTATCAACAATATTGCTGATACTTACCCGAACGCGGAATATGAGCTTTCCGGCGGCGGCGAGCTTATACTCATGGCTTTCGGCTTTGTCAGCGCGACCAGAAAGCTCAGCACCCTCCGAATCGATCCATTTACAAGTGTTGAGATACGAATGACCGAGGGCGGTAAACCAAGCCGTACCTATGAGCCTATACAGCTTTCTGTTGAAGACAACATGATTCTGCACGGCGGTTCACTTACTCCTCTCACAGGAACCATTTCCACATGGAAATTCTCGGATGATTTCAGAAATGACGTCAGAGCCATATGGAAGGTATCCTGCTCACTTCGTGCCAGATGGACCAAATACTGCTCTGTAATAGAAGAATGTATAAAATCCAATCAGCCTGATGAGACAGGCCTTTATACACTCCCGAAATCAACACTGGGGGATGCAGCTGAGCTCTTCAACAGACTGAATCAGATAAATGTACTGAAAGATTACTCTGTAATGAAAAAGAGTATATCCTTCAGATTCAAAAACAATATGATACGTCATGTTGTTACAAAGACCGGAAATATACTCGAATTACATATATATGAAGTCGCAACCAGAAGCCGCACCTTCAACGATGCAGTCATTGGAGCGGTAATCGACTGGGATGGCAAGACCTATACCTATGATGAAATGGGAAATATATCTCTCGTCGATTATACGGGAAGTGACCGTGGCTTTGATTATACATCAAACTATTATCAGTCAGTTGATACCATAAATGAAATTGATGTAATCCTCATGCGCGGTGTTGTTCCGACCTTCATATCCTGCAAGAGCGGACGTGCAAACAGCAACGCCCTTCACGAGCTCCAGACCATTACCAGACGTTTCGGCGGAAACTATGCCAAGAAGATTCTTATAATGGCATGTCCTGTGGACAAAAACCCATCCGGCACAAGTTACTTCAAACAGCGTGCCAAGGATATGCATATCTGGGTCATCGATGATGTATACAGCATGAGCGACGAAGCTCTCCTGTCAAAGCTCATCCGCATCCAGGGCAGCTAAAAAATAAAGAACGCGCCATAAGGCGCGTTTCTTATTTTGCCAGATTCGAGAACATAGTATATTTACTCTGCCATGCGAGATCGATGGAGCCGACCGCACCATTTCTCTGCTTAGCCACTATTATCTCAGCCGTTCCCGGCTTCTCTGTATCTTTATTATAGTATTCATCCCTATAAATGAACATAACAACGTCCGCATCCTGCTCTATAGCACCGGATTCACGGAGATCTGCAAGTACAGGTTTATGATCTGTTCTTGAGTCAACTGCTCTGTTAAGCTGCGACAGCGCTATTACAGGCACATTCAGCTCTCTAGCCACGCCCTTAAGTCCTCTGGACATATCGGAAATGAACTGCTGTCTCGACTCAACAGCCCTCGCAGGGCTCATAAGCTGGAGGTAGTCAATAATGATAAGTCCTATATCATGTGACTGCTTGAGCTTACGGCATTTAGACCTCAGATCTCCAAGAGTTACACTTGAATCATCATCTATAAAGAGCGGCGCATTTGCAAGATTCTCAGAACTTTCTATGATACTGTCCCAGTCACCGTCATTTACACTTCCCGTCTTTAAGTTCTGAGCCTCAACTCTGGAATCTATGGCAAGAAGTCTGCTGACGAGCTGTTCCTGCCCCATCTCGAGTGAGAATATAACTGCAGGGACCTTCTTCTTCACGGTAACGTAATGGGCTATATTAAGGACAAATGCTGTCTTACCCATGGAAGGTCGCGCAGCAACGAGAAGAAGCTCTCCTCCGTGCATACCTGTGAGCATATTGTCAAGATCAGTGAAGCCTGTCGGAAGACCGTTTATTCTGCCCTTATTCCTGCTGGCCTCTTCTATCTCGGTCAGAACATCAACAACTATATCCTTCATAGGTGTGAAGTCGCCCGAACCCGACCTGGACTGAGAAAGCTTGTATATATCCTGTTCAGCCTTATCCAGTATGTTTCCTACATCCTCAGAAGCTAAATAACAATCCTTGGCCGTATCTTCAGAAACCTTAATAAGGCGTCTCATTATACTGTTATCTCTAACTAATTCAGCATATTGCTTTACATTTGCTGAAGTCGGTACATTTGCAACTATATTACTTATAAATGAAACGCTGCCGATCTCTTCGGGTGCACCCTTCTGCTTAAGCTTCTCCGAAAGAGTAAGAACGTCAACCGCCTTACCCGCTCTGTGAAGCTCCACCATCGTCTCGTACAGCAGTCCATATTGAGGATTATAGAAATCCTCCCTCGTCAGTGAATCGCTGATCTCTATGACAGCTTCACGGTCCATGAGCATCGAACCGATAACTGCCTGCTCAGCCTCGTCACTGTGAGGCATTTTTCTTGTAACTACATTATCTTCCATACGAATCTATTTCTCGCCTTCTACACTGAGCCTAAGATCTGCTGTAACTTCCGGATGAAGTTTAACCTGAACTGTGTATTCACCCACTGCCTTGATGGCATCCTTAACAACTATCTTCTTCTTATCAACGTTTATGTTTTCCTGCTTCTTGAGTATCTCGGCAATTTCCTTTGAAGATATTGAACCGAAGGTTCTTCCACCCTCGCCTACCTTGATAACAGCTTTAACCTTTGTCTTTTCGAGCCTTGCAGCCAGGTCCTTTGCCTCTGCCAGCTTCTCAGCAGCAATCTTATCATCATTCTGCTTCTGGAGCTTAAGATCATTCAGTGCCTTGCTTGTTGCCTCTACTCCGAGTTTCTTCGGAAGCACGAAATTACGGGCATATCCGCTGTTCACCTCTACTATATCACCCTTCTTTCCGAGTGATTTAACATCTGCTAAGAGTATAACCTTCATTTATATATCTCCTTCCAATTCCATTTCCGAAAGTACTACTTTAAGCTCTGCTATGAAAGCCTCTTTGCTCTTATCTCTGAGCTGTGCTCCGGCTATATTTGCGTGGCCGCCGCCACTCCATTTCTCCATAATAACCTGAACGTTTACATCGCCGATTGAACGTGCTGATACATAAAGCACTCCATTTGCCTCTGTAACAACAAAGGATGCCTTGACATTCTCAACTCCGAGGAGTTCATTTGCAACCTTGGCCGCTGCAACCGTAGGTGCGGTCTTCTGATTCGGTTCAGCATCAACATAAGATATAGCATAGGCATCACGATAAATCTCTGCATTGCTTATACCCTGTGCTCTGTCCTTCAGATCGTCCAGCTTGCTTCTCATCATCTTCCTTACTCTCGTAATATCAGCGCCGCTGTTTCTGAGGTAAGAAGCCGCCTCAAATGTACGGACACCTGTCTTGTTCAGGAAGTTATCTGTATCTATAAGTATGCCCATATACATGGCATCCGCCTCAACCGGTCTTATCTTCGGCTTAACAGAGATATACTGGAACATCTCTGTGATCATCTCACAGGCGGATGAGGCGAAAGGCTCGATATAAGAAAGCGTTGCATTTGTTATAGCTTCATTTGACTGCCTATGGTGGTCAAATACAACAAGATTTGATACCTTGCCTATGATGTCCTCACACTCTGTCATGCTCGGACGATTGACATCGCAGATTACGAGCAATGTACTTTGTGTAACCATCTGGAGAGCCTGCTCGTTATTGATGAGCATGTCCTCGTATATACTGTTATTTGTAAATGTACTGACTATAGGCTCTATAGCCGGTGTAATATCATTTAATATAATATAAGCCTTCTTGCCAAGAGTGGTAACAAGCCTGTAGATTCCGACAGCAGAACCGAAGGCGTCCGCATCCGGTCTCTGGTGAGCCATGATGAGAACCTTGTCCTTGCTTTCAAGAAGTTCCTCAAAGGCCTGAGCCTTAACTCTCGCCTTAACCCTTGTCGTCTTCTCGATTCCGGCACTCTTGCCGCCGACATAATTGATAAGGTCGCCGTTCTTTATAGCAACCTGGTCACCGCCTCGTCCAAGCGAAAGACCTATAGCTACCTTTGCAGCTTCAAATGAATCGGTGAATCTCTCATAGCCCTGTCCGATTCCTATACTGAGTGTAGCTCTAATTTCATTTCCGGCATTGATATTCTTAACATCCTGAAGTATCGAGAACTTATCCTTCATAAGGGCATCCATGTACTGCTGCCTGAAAACGAAGAAGTATTTGTCATTCTCAAGTCTCTTTGTTATGGCATCTATATTGGCAAGATACATATTGATCTTTCTGTCAATCAGAGCCGTAAGAACTGTCTGCTTAACATCCTCCATGGAGTTCATAACTTCATCATAGTTATCTATGTACAGAAGGCCTGCTATGAGTTTCTGATCATAACATTCCTTGATGTAACGGTTGAGTTCTGTAGAATCAAACATATACATGGCTATGAGTATGTCATCATCACTTTCGACCATCTCATCGCCTTCGTTCCATGTTTCCGCTACATTTACTGTTTTGAAGAGAATGCTGTAAGTTCTGTCTTCATAAGCCAGATTGACACTTACTTCATCTTCATCCTCGAGATCATCCAGGAAGCCCATATCTATATTTGTAAAATAATCATCCAGACTTCTTCTCAGGGTCTTCTTCTCACTGACTCCTATAAGATCACGGAATCTGTGATTTCCCCACATGAGTTTGCCATCTGTGTCAAGAAGGGCATAAGGAACTGAGAACTCATACAGAAGTTCTCTCTGTACCCTTCCCTGTTTTACTGAAAAGTCAAGAAGTGACGAATTAAGTATAGGCTTAAGCTTGATAAATGCTACCACTGCAGATATAAGGTATATTGCAAGAAATACCATCATGGCAATATCAGTAGCTGAATCCTTATCGAATCTCAGCAGACACAGAATAAGCATCACAAGTCCCACGACAAATGACACTATTATAAGATATCTGATTATACCTCTTAATTCTCTTTCTTCTTTCACTTTTGCCACATCCTTTTAATTAAGCCTTCATCTGTTCTATACGCTGAAGGACCTGTTCATAGGTTTCCTTGTACTTGGCAAGCTTTGCTCTCTCTGCCTCAACTTTCTCAGCAGGAGCTTTACCGGTGAAGTTAGGATTACCGAGCATTCCTTCACCTCTCTTGATCTCACCTTCGAGTCTCTTCTTTTCTTTGTCGAGTCTCTCAAGCTCCTTGTCTATATCAACAAGCTCAGCAAGAGGAATATACATTACTGCGTTATGGATAACCGCAGAAACTGCATCATCACCTATGCCATCCTTGTTTTCTCTGATAATAACCTCGCTTGCATATCCGAGAGTACTGAAGAAGGTCTTACTTTCCTCAAAGACTCTCCTTATCTCTTCCTTCTCAGATACAACATAAACTGCAGCCTTTCTTGAAGGCGGAACATTCATATCAGCTCTTACTGTTCTTATAGCCCTTACAGCTTCCTTGATGATATCAACATCATTGGATTCCTTCTCGAAGTTTCTCTCCTCGCTGTAAACCGGCCATGGAGCTATCATGATGGACTCATCACCCGTAAGTGTGCAGTAAATCTCTTCTGTTATGAATGGCATATATGGATGGAGCAGCTTGAGGCCTATAGAAAGAACCTCACGGAGTGTATAGAGTGCTGCCGCCTTGGTAGTATCAGTATCGCTCCAGAGTCTTGGCTTAACCATCTCTATGTACCAGTCACAGAACTCATCCCAGAGGAAGTCATGGATCTTATCAGCTGCTATACCGAGTTCGTACTTCTCCATATTATCTGTAACATCACGAACCAGAGTATTTGCCTTTGCTATGATCCATCTGTCAGCAGGGGTAAGGTCTGCAAATGTAACGTTCTCTATCATTTCATCCGTTATGCCCTTTTCCTTTGCGGTGTCCATGTTCATCATGATGAAACGTGAAGCATTCCAGATTTTATTTGCGAAATTTCGGCTTGCATCAAGTCTGTCCCAGATGAATCTCATGTCATTACCAGGCGCATTTCCTGTTATGAGCATGAAACGGAGTGCATCTGCACCGTGGCTTTCGATAACCTCGAGCGGATCGATTCCATTTCCGAGGGACTTACTCATCTTACGACCCTGTTCATCTCTTACAAGTCCGTGGAAAAGAACTGTATGGAACGGAATTTCACCTGTCTGCTCTATGGATGAGAATACCATTCTGAGAACCCAGAAGAATATAATGTCATAACCGGTAACAAGTACATCTGTAGGGAAGAAATACTTATAATCCTCTGAATCAGTATCAGGCCAGCCTACAGTTGAGAAAGGCCAAAGTGCTGATGAGAACCATGTATCAAGTGTATCTTCATCCTGCTTAAGATGTGTGCCGCCACACTTAGGACATACTGATGGTGCTTCCATTTCAACAACTATCTCGCCGCAGTCCTGGCAGTACCATGCAGGAATCCTGTGTCCCCACCAGAGCTGACGTGATATACACCAGTCACGTATGTTATCTATCCAGTTATAATAAACCTTGTTCATTCTCTCAGGAACAAGCTTGAGCTTTCCTTCTTCGACAGCCTTTCTTGCAGGAACTATCATCTCACTCATCTTTACGAACCACTGTGGCTTGATGAGCGGTTCTACTGTAGTCTTACATCTGTCGTGAGTTCCTACCATATGGGTATGAGGAACCGTCTTTACAAGAAGTCCCTGTGCCTCGAGATCCTCGAGAACTGCCTTTCTTGCCTCATAACGATCCATACCGTCATATCTTGTTCCAGGGCAGTTGATGGTAGCATCATCATTCATGATGTTTATCTCAGGAAGATCATGACGCTTACCAACCTCAAAGTCGTTAGGGTCATGAGCAGGTGTTATCTTAACACATCCTGTTCCGAATTCTTTATCTACATAGCTGTCCGCAATAACCGGAATCTCACGGTTAACAAGTGGAAGCATGAGTGTCTTGCCTATGATGTCTGTATATCTCTCATCCTCAGGATTAACCGCTACCGCAGTATCACCGAGAAGAGTCTCCGGACGTGTTGTAGCTATCTCAACAAATCGTCCTTCTTCACCTACTACCGGATAATTGATATGCCAGAAGTTACCCTGCTGCTCCTCATGTATAACCTCAGCATCAGAGATGGTTGTTTCACAAACAGGGCACCAGTTTACTATACGTGAACCCTTGTATATCCAGCCTTTATCGTAAAGCTTCTTAAATACTGTGTTTACAGCCTTATTGTTTCCTTCATCCATGGTGAAGCGTTCTCTCTCCCAGTCAGCTGAAGAACCGAGTCTCTTAAGCTGTCTGATGATACGTCCACCATATTCCTTACGCCAGTCCCATGCACGCTCCAGGAATCCGTCTCTTCCGAGATCTGCCTTGTCTATTCCCTGTTCCTTAAGTGCTTCTGTGATCTTAACCTCAGTCGCAATAGCTGCGTGGTCTGTACCCGGCTGCCAGAGAGCATTATAGCCCTGCATTCTCTTCATACGGATAAGTATATCCTGCATGGTATTATCAAGGGCATGGCCCATATGGAGCTGTCCTGTTATATTTGGTGGCGGCATCACTATAGTGAATGGTTTTTTGTCCCTGTCCACTTCTGCATGGAAGTATCCATTATCGATCCATTTCTGATAAAGTCTTCCTTCAATGTCCGCCGGGTTGTAAGTCTTGCCTAGTTCTTTACTCATTGTTTAAAACGCTCCTTATATTGCCTGTTCTCTGAATTCATCCTTAAGTAAGGAAAGGATTATATCCATCCTTCTGTCATACTCATTTATGTCTTTATGCATCTTGTTATATACCGCACGCTGCAGCATAGCGAAGATGGTCATCTCTGAAACATCATCCTTGGCATCACCGATATCCATCATGATCTCCTCGAAATACTCCTCTGTAAGATCCATACGGCGTATCTCTTCACGAAGATCAGCAGTATCACTGGTAATGGCAACGATGTAGAAGTAACCCTTCAGTGAGGTTACATTATCGTTAAGCTCATGAGCTTTAAGGAAATATTCCTTTGCCTCTTCAAGCTCGAAGTTGCTCGCAGCAGCAACGCCTCTGTTGTGATATACATTTCCGAGGAATTCTCTGTCAGTAATCGTATCTGCCACGTCTATTATGCTGTCATATATGGTAGCAGCCTTGATGTAACGCCTGTATCCGAGATATCCATCAGCCTTGAGCTTAAGCTTCTGAGGCTTGGAAAGCTTGCGGTACTTCTGCCATGCATCCATATACTCTTTTATCTCGTCAGTATCTATATAATCGCCTGCCGAGAGTATCTCGATAAGAAGGTCCTGCGCATGATAAGCCTTGTTTGCTATTGCAAAAAGCTTGTCCGAAAGCGCGGTCATTCCGAGCTCATCCCTGATCCAGTTGAAGAGTTTGTCGGAAAGTGACGACTTACTTATAAGCACAGTGTTGTTATATATATAGAAACAGAGTTCCTCATATGAATATATCTCAACCTTGGTATTCAGAAATGTAAAGGGATTCTCTGCTTTTTTTGATGTACATACAATAATTTTAGACATCCTGCATCTCCTCCTTCACTTCCGAATCCTGACCCGGCTTTGGCAGCACGAACTCCTTACGATATATCTTATTAGTCGTAGGGAAGAGCTTGCCGAAGCCCAGATCCTTTATGATAACTGCACCTTCAAGAGGGCTGTCATACTCAACCTCTATGGAAAGCTTCGTGGTCTTGTTAGGTCTCTTCGGGATTCCGTGGATGCGCACAACTTCCTGTTTTTCTATATCGCCGCCTATGCTTCGATATGAAAGCTTCAGTCTGTCTGTATTATCAAGAATAACCTCGATACGTCCCTTGGTGTTATACCACTGCTTGCCGCCTGTGACTATAGGAACGAACTCCTCTGTCTCTTCATCAATTATGATTCCGACATCATAGAGTACATTTTCCTTTGTTTCAACATAAAACCTGTCGTAGAATCTGCCGTACTCACCGCCAACCGCTCTGTAGCAGGCTCCTTTTGTATATATGTTCTGTCCGACGAAGACTCTTCTGCCCTGGCAGAGAACGTTCGTTGACTTCTTCATCCATTTATCCGAGAACCCTATACCTGTGAGGAATACAGATGAAATGTATGCCTGCTTATTCTCGTGCTCAGCTATCTTTGCAAAGTCATTATCCATCGAGTAAGTATCATTTCCGTAAATGGAAAGACTCATCTGCTCGGAATAATCCTCGTGAATAACCGAAACGATCTCCGGCTTTCTGTTTCTCGAAATATCTATCCTGTAATAATTCAATCCGTCTGCATTGTAATCATAAAGTGCAACGCTGTTGATCCAGAGATCCGTCTGCTGATTGAATATATAATAGAGTCCGCTGTCAAGATGACTTGTTATCTCTATGCAATCCTCCGGAACACCGAGCTCTGAATAAAGCTGGGACAGAAGCGCATATATCTCAGGATTATACTCAGGCACTGATATGACAAGCTTCTTCACGACCGCATCTTCATATCTGTAGAGAAATGAATCGATATGAAGCTTGACCATCATGAGGAAAAGCTCAGGATAAGTATACTCACCTGTTCCGACCTTTACAGGAGCTTTATTGCCGAGATTCTCAAATATCCCGTCAATGACTACACCCTGCTCAGTGAATCTTGCTTCTGATGCTTCACCGCCGACATACCATCTCTTCGAATCTACGCTGTAGAAAAGGATGTTCGGCATCATGTATGTCTCTTTATTATTGAGCTGACTAACCGATTCCGGCTCTCTTTTTATATCATTGTAGTATGAAAGCTGGGTAAAATCCGAGCACAAATCCATACCTATGTAAAAGCTATCAGCCATGTCTTCTCCTTTCGGAAAGTATTAGTTACAGAATATCCAGGTTCTCTTCGAACAGATGAACCGTATTGATATAAACATCCAGATCCTGAAGAAGTTTGTTGTCCTTCCTCATTTCCTGATCAACCAGCATACTGTTGATCATCTCGAAACGGTTCTTTTCCTTCTTATTCCAGGACTTTGTCTTAAGCACATCACTTTCGACTATCTTTACATTTCCATTTTCATCATCGACTATGCTGTATACAAGTCTCTCACCGTGGAACAGAACGAATTCAAGCACATAAAGTCCGGTAACGACTTCTTCAAGTCTCTTCCTCTTTGTAACAGCCTTTGCTCTCGTTCCGGCATCAAATGAATAATCAACAAAGACTCCTCTTCTGTTCTCAGTCTTATAGATAAGATAAGTCTTGAGGAAGACATCCTGCGGAAGTCTTATAAATGAAGCGAAGCTCTTGAAGAAAGGAAGTATCTTTCCTGCATCTATGAAGCGGCTTACATTTTCAGATATCCAGTTCTTCTGCTGGTTGCTGTATCTGTCAAGATGACTGAAGTAAAGCATCAGAGCCATCTTGCTGATCTCATCATCTATATCACCCTTCTCAACTTCAAGGTAGAGACACTCGAGTATGTTACTCGGAACCTGTGCATCCTTGATGAGATAATTGTATGCGCAGAGTCTGAGAAAGGCCTTTACAACAAGTCCTCTGCTTCGTCCGTTATAATATGTTGCAAAGATATCATAAATGTATTCAATGAATCCCTTGGTGAACATCATCTGTGCGAGAGTATTCTCAGCGAGGAGTGATACATCACTTACTCTGTCCTTTGCGAGCTTGAAGAGCTCAGCAAGCTCCATAAGTCCGCCGTGGAAATTCATTATTATGTATGTAAGGATATTTGAATTAACTGTACCTGTCTTATAGATGTTCAGACAGATTGACATAAGGTCTTCATTCAGGAAACCTTCTGAATCCTTTACACCGTAATCTGCAAGTCTGTACAGCTCGTCTACATCCAGCTCGTTAAAACCGTAAAGCTTAACTGCCTGGAATGCTTTATCGAACATATTCATGTCAATGAGATATGAGATTATTGTTCTTGTATTGGCATGAGTCATGTACTCGATATCAAGTCTGTCGAGATATCTTATAAGAACATCTCTGTCCAGATTCTCATGGTAATACTCTATGATATTGAGGCATGCCTTCTGCTTGTAATCATATGAAATCTTGTCGCAGTTAATAACCTCTCTTGCGGCATTGACTTCTTTCGCATTCTTATATGTGAATTCCTTGATACTCTGATAGTCGAAGAGTATGACTCTGTAGTCCTTAGGACTGTACTCACGGCATATCTGCATATATGCCTTCTCATCAACTATCCTCTCGAACCTGTACGGGATAGAACCGGCGTAGCGGTTACCCATATTGTCTTCGAATATTACTGAAGCATTGTCGGAAACGATCTCAACGTATGCTTCTCCATTTACAAGCGGAACTCTCTGTTCGCCTGAAAGCTCTTCATGGTTAATTATGACCGCTCTGACATTCTTGTTGAAGCAGACGAGCTTTCTCTTGAATATGATATTGATGAGCTTGCCTGCAAACATGGAGCTTACTGACTCCGGCTCCAGGAATTCATCATAGATAACTGTAAGGTCGTCGTTTACCTCACCCTTGATAATCATGTTCTCCATGAAATCTTCCATGGATGGAGCATACTCATGATAAATCTTCATATTCTCTGCCTTGTTGTAGATAACATTGGCATAGAGATATGCAAGCTCCTCATCGTTGAGTGTATTCTTATAATTCAGATACATGAGTACAGAGGCCGGAATCAGTTCATAAGATGAACGGTTCATACTTCTGATGTAACATTCATTTAAACCTATGAACTTAAAGCTCTTAAGTACCGCTGCCTTATAGAATCTGTGATACCTGGTATCCAGCATATTTGCTGAGATGAGCATGGAGCATATGCTTCGGAGAACTTCGTCATTTTCATTCTCCTTCTTGACTATCTTCTCCGTTCTTTCCTTCTTCTGAAATGAAAGGCTGGCCTCATCTTCAGATTCAGCATTTTCCTCTTCATCTTCATCCTCATCAAGGAGATAATCTATATCTTCATCTTCATCATATAATTCGTCATCGGCATCAAAATCGCTACCAAAATTCTCTGTGAATCTTTCCTTGAAGTCGTCATCCCGTGTCTCTTTATCCTGTGTTCCATACTCAGGATCGTCACTGTACTTGGAAAGCTCAAGTATATTCTTGTCGTAAATCTGTCTAAGAATATCAAATATCTGCTTATTGAAATCCTTATTCTTGCCGGCTATCTTAACGAACTCATTCAGAACATCATCTGAAATGTATTTATGCCTTATGCCCCACTTAACGGTCGTAATCTCAAAGTCCCCGAGCTTCTTAAGCATCATAGGATTTGCATTGAAGAGGTCACACTGCTCGAAGTAGATGATAGGGCTGTTCTCGCCGTCATAATACATTTTCTCGAGCTCGTTATAGAGAGCATTCTTGTCCTCGTTATAAACAGGGTCTACAAAGAGGAGCAGCCAGAAATAGAATATCTTAGGTTCTTCAGTCCTGAAGGTTCTCCTTATCAACGTAGCTGCCTTCTCAATAGCCTCTTCATCCTTGAGCATAAGAGCCTTGAGATAGCTATAGTAGCACTTCTGCTGATTGCTCATCAGGTTCTTGTCTATATCCGCCTCTATACGCAGGAACTCCTGCTCAACCTTTGCAAGGTCACCGGACAGGATATTCATATGCATGATACCGAGTCTGTAGAGATCCTCTTCCGAATCCAGTTCATTCAGATTGCGGAGAGCTTCTATGGTATCGCTTATATATTCATCAAGCCCTATACGATCCATTCTGAAGTCAAGATATGCCTGGAGGATATTGATCCTGTTTCTCTTATATTCCTGCTTTCTTGCCCTCTGTTCCGTATTCGGTCTTATAGCCTTAGGACGTGAAAGGTGAATATCTACATGTATGGTCTGATAAATGTTCTGTATCGTGAGTCTTCCGCTGTTCTCTCCATCCGGAACATGCTCAGGAGATATATACACCTTCAGCTCACAGATGTTTCCATTGAAATCCTGCTCGGTTATACACTTCTTTGATGATATGATGAATTCGCAGTCACTCTTAATCTCAGAGAATGTATGTCCCCATGTATTCTTGCTTATCTCAACAGTTATAGCTTCAGTCTCGGCAGGCATCTCCAGCTCGAACTTCGGCTTATCAACAGAAAGAGTTACAGTTCTCTTCTTATGAACCATAACCAGGAATTCTTCCATGGACTGGTTGATGGAACGGCTTTCGAGAAGACTTGTATAAACCTGCTTGGTAAGCGGGTCCTTATCTATAAATGTTCGTCTGAAGCTTTCATCCACAAAAAGCTTGGCAGCCTCGCTCCAGTTTCTTTCAGCGAGAGTTGCAAACTTAAAGAGATCATCTATTCTGCTTCCGTTATATCTTATGCAAGGGGACACTATGTCTATATCATAAGGTATAGAGAATTCACCGCCATCAGTGATGACGCTGATATGTCCTGAAAATGTTTGTCCCTCTTCAAGACAGGTAGCATCGAGAGTATATTTTACCTCAAACCTCCTGCTGATGAAGTTATGAGTCTCAAATCGGAGTATATATCTACTGTCATAGACCATACCCTTGATAGGATAATCATTTTCGCTTTCAACCATAAATGAACCGGCGTACAATGTTCCGGCTTCTATGCTCTTCTGTATGTGGTCCTCTGACACTCTGACCAAAGGACGGTCTATGGCGAAGATTCCCTTCGCATATTGTTCAACAATCGCCTTCATGTTCCCCCTCCAACCCATGCCGACGCACAGCACGGGTATGCAATTGCATCAGGCAATCACATATAGAAAATACTTGATAATGCAATGTGTAATGTTGTAAAATACTTCTGTATTTATCCACAAATGGACATACACTATAGTATTATAACAAATACAAGTCTTTTTTAAAAGGGAAAATCATAGTCTATGAGTAAAGCAACACTTAGAATAGAACAATATCAAACGGTTCATTTTGATACAAATGTCAATCCACTCGGAACCCCTGATTCAGTAAAGAGAGCAATCCAGGAAAACATCGACGCAGTCGTAACCTATCCGGATGTTTATTATGACAATCTGAAGAAGTCTATTTCAGAATATGTAGATGTTTCTGACGAGAATGTAGTACTTGGAAATGGATCGTCCGACATCCTCAGACTTTTCGCAGCCCTGGTTATGCCGAAGAAATCTCTTCTTCTCTCACCGGGTCCTATAGAGTATGAGCATGTACTTAAATCCTACGGAAGTGAAGTTGACTTCTTCGACCTGAGTGAAGAAGAGGATTTTGAGATAGATCTTGCCAAGCTGTGCCACAGCATAGACTCTTCTTATGACATGATCATCATAAGCAATCCAAACAACCCTTCATCAAAGTCTATAGACAGAGAAAGCATGGAGATACTTGCCAAGACCTGTAAAGAGCTTGACGTGTTCCTGCTTATAGATGAGATGTATGTAGAGTTCACAGATAACGAAAGTGATCTTACAAGCATACCTCTTACCAAAGAATATGAGAACATAGCTGTTATGAGAAGTGTATCCAAGTTCTTTGCCGTTCCCGGTATAAGACTGGCCTACGCAGTTCACAGCAATCCTGACAATATTGAGATCATCAACATAACAAGCACCAAGAATAATCTTGCTTCACTTTCTGCAGTAGCAGGAACAGTTATGCTGAGCGACCGAATCTTCATAGAAGAATCCAAGTCGATGATTCATACAGAGAGGAGTCTTGTATATCTCGCAATGTCAACCTGCAAGACCATAAAGCTCTACAAGCCTGAAGCAAACTTCATGCTCTGTAAGCTGCTTAAAGATAACATCAATGCAAAGACCGTTGCTGAACATTGCAGAACCCGCGGCATCATCATAAGGGACTGCAGTGATATCCGCGGGCTTGGCGAGAATTATATAAGATTTTCGTTTATGAAGCCAAAACAAAACGATCTCATGGTTAATACGATACTTGAGATAGTCTAATCGTTACGATTGACACTAAATTTTATCCCCGAAAAAACACGCCTCTCGGCTCCGCTTCGGACACGTAACAGTACTAAATTCGTAGACAGTAAACTGCCTACTCATTAAGTACTGACGGCCTCAGAGGGTTTTTCGGGGATAATTTTGTGTCAATCTGTATACAAATTATTTATTACTGTGTCGTATTAAGTATTCGCTCTGACTTATACGATATATTACACTGTAGTAGCGGCGTCTAGTGGTTTCAGGCGGGCGGCATAACGGGCAGGGATCAGTCCCGCAATGACGGATATGACGATTGCGAATACAATAGCGCCACACACAAGCCACCATGGCATATAAGTTACATAGATTTCTTTAGGAAGTTCCAGCATTGCCGGAACTTTTTTATCTATAATAAAATGATTCACCAGGAAAGAAATGATCACACCTATGGTTCCACCCATGGCACCAAGCACTCCTGATTCAAAAAGGAACATGAAAAGAATATCATCGCTGTCGCATCCTATGAGTTTGAGCGTTCCTATCTCCTGCATCCTGTCATAAACCGCTGTAGACATGGTATTCACTATACCGATAACCGCAACAACGAGCGCGATCATTCCCACTATTCCAAGAAGCACCTTTATGGAATTCGCTGTCTTCTCAGCACTTTTTATAGCTTCCTTATTATTCTCAGCTCTGAATCCGAGATTGGATATAGCCTTAGATATCCTGTCAACGTCATCAACGCTCTCCACTTCTACTATAAGGCCACTATATATCCATTCATTTATTGCCTTTCCGTCCTTATCGAGTGGCTGCCCCGGAATACGGTTTCCCGTCTTATTTCTTCTGACATATTTTTTCAGGCTCTCTATTTCGGTATAAATATAATAATCATATTCATTATCTGTAGTTCCGACGATATTAAGCTTTACATTTTTCAGATAATCCTCATATGATGGACCGTCTTCCCCATCAGCCTCCATATCCTGTGTCTGTTCATTTCCGGAAGTTTCAGCCTCCGCCTCTGCTTCAGAGAGCGTCTCGGAATCCGGTTCATTATAATATGTAAAATCCACTTTCTTATTTGTAAATGTATCGTCGCCCACCTTACTGTCATGATAACTGACTCCGCTATGGCTGTTAAAAAGAATATAGGATATCCCCTGTCCCGTCACGAGATCCGGTTTACTCTTGCCCGATTCAGGATAGGTTCCGTCCTTAAGAATCTTTGTCTCAAGATATTCCTGAGGCACCCCCATGATAGTCGTATAGGTTTCATATTTGCCAAGCTTAAGAGAGCCTTCAACGGATATAACCGGATATACATTTTTTATACCCTCAAGTTCTTCTATCTTCCCTATGGTCTTTTCAGTGATCTTTCTGTCCTTTCTTTCAACCCTGTTTGATCCTGCATTATCATAGACTCTTATTTCCGTAGGATTGCCCTGCTTAAAAATCTCTGCCATTACAGTTCTGGAATAACCCATGCCCACCGATATCATGGATACTATAGATACAGTTCCTATAACAACGCCCAGTATGGTCAGAAAAGTTCTTGTTCTTCTCTTCTTCATATTTGAAAAGGACATCTTGATTATCCAGCTCATACATTACACCTCGTATCTTACGATCCGCCGACCGTCTCACTTCGTTCAATAGATTTAGAACTCATCCAGAATCTGCTTCTTCTTTCGTCTTCCGGCTATAACGGCAGCTGCTATTATAACCGCTGCGCCCACACCTATTAATATGTATCCTATCTTCTTACCTCGGTTAGGATCCCTGTCATCCTTCTTAACCTCTATGATATCAGCATAGTTCACTTCCTGAACATTTATGGTCCCTTCTTCGCCGCCTGAAGTAATCTTCATCTTCTCCTCATATCGATTACCCTCTCTGTCTTCGTAGGTGATGACCATAGTATTATCATTTCTTGTCTTCATATAAAGGGCAGTAGTTTTTGTTATTATGTCAACTTGTCCACTCTTGCCCGGCATTATATTTCCAACATAGCTCTGCTGCTTTGATATATTTGAGCCGCTGACCGTAGCTGTCACATTGTATAGTGTTGACGCACCTGTATTATTCACGGTGGCAAGTATCTCGATATTGTCACCGAGCCTTATCTCTTCTTCAGCTATATAAAGATCTGATATCATAACATCCTGCTTAAGAGCTATCGGAATATATACAGAGTCCGTCACCTCATAAGGTGCACTGTAGCTCCCCTCGTACTCAGTCTTGATATTTAGCTTGTAGGATTTTTCCTCGAGAGTAGCTCCCGCTTTGAGACTTATCTCCTGCACAGATTCTCTCTCCTTATCGATTTTATCAATATAGATAGTTCCTGCATTCCCATCCGGAAGTATACTTCCATCCTCAGTTGATACAGTGACCTTGATATTGCTGACCGCAACCTTCGAAGTATTCTTCAGGGTAAAAGTAAGCTTAAATGTATCGCCGGGATATATCTTCTCGCTGCTCAGCTTATAATCACTGAGCATAACCCTCGGTACCGCCGCCTGGGACACTCCCCCTGATAATAAAACGCCAAGAATTATTATTGTTATGATTGTGGTCATTACTGTTCTTTTTCTATTTTTCATATTATCAACCCTTTTGTTTTAATCTATTTGTTTACAGATTGATACAAATCATATGCAGGAGAAACCCTCTGAGGCCGCCGGTACTTAATGAGTAAACAAGTATTGTTTACGAATTTAGTACCGTTGCGTGACGAAGTGGAGCCGAGAGGCGCGTTTCGGATGCATGTATATTTGTATCAATCGTCAATCTGCAACAAACTTATTCAACAATCATACCATCAGAAATCTTAATAATCCTGTCCGCCTCTCGTGTCAGATCCAGATTGTGTGTTATGAGCACCAGCGTCTGTCCAAGTTCTCTGACAGATTTCTTCAGAAGATCCATAACCTCATTTCCGTTAGCAGTATCGAGAGCTCCTGTCGGCTCATCCGCAAGTATGAGTGACGGTTTATTGGCCAAAGCCCTTGCTATGGCACATCTCTGCTGCTGTCCACCGGAAAGCTGGTTAGGAAGATGTGTCCTTCTGTCTGCTATTCCAAGAAGATCCATGATATGTCTTATATACTCCTTATCAGGTTTTCTATGGTCAAGGAGTATCGGCATAGTTATATTCTCTTCAACAGTAAGCACGGGTATAAGATGATAAGCCTGGAATACGAAACCGACCTTTCTCCTTCTAAATACAGAAAGCTGCTCATCCCTAAGCTTCGTAATCTCCTTATCGTCAACGAATACTCTTCCGTCAGATGGCGTATCCACACCTCCCATGATGTGAAGAAGTGTCGACTTTCCCGAACCGGAGGCTCCGACTACAGCGACTATGCTTCCCTTCTCTATATTAAGATTTACATTATGGAGTGCTATTACCTTATTCTCATTTTCTCCATATATTTTCGTTACATTTTCAAGTCTAACAATATCCACAACCTGATTCCTCCTTGAAATCTAACTTTTTCTGCATCAAGCACCTATACTCTCATGTAATACGGCTCAGAAGCATCATCATTCTCCCGAGAGTGTCAATTCTGCCTGAAGGGATTTCTTCATATTCCTTAGCGGTATATACAGTGATCCGACCAGGACTGCCGTTGAAAGAACGAGTCCCAGAATCACTGCCGCCCAAGGAAATGAAAGCAGTCCATTTATCAGCATAATCTGTACAAACAAAGTTTTGTACAGGTAAATCATCAGTCCCATTCCTATGGCAATTCCAATGACTGCCGAAAAGAACAGTGCTATTACTCCCTCAAGTATGACTGCCTTGGTAAGTCCCTTGTCCGTCATGCCCATTGCTTTGAGCTGTGCAAATTCCTTTCTTCTCATATGCAGGCTTGCCGCTGACGTATTTGCTATATTGATGCAATTCAGGGCAACTACCATGAATATGATAAATGCCATCAGCAGAAACATCTTTGCCATAGGCTTTACAGTCTGATTAATCTCAAAGAACATTATTCCTCTCATATTGAGATACGGAATGCTGTTATCTGCATAACCATCATCGCTGTATGAAGCATCTACAAGCTGCAGGAGCTCATCATTTATCTCATCATCTACAAATATATGTTTCTGCAGTCCGTAACTGATTCCGTTCCAGTCTTCTTTGGAATAACCCATGAGATCAAGATATCTGTCAAGCGGAAGGATTAATTCCATACCATCATCAGTATTTGGATTTCCATCCAGTATTCCTTCAACTGTAAAGGTTCTTGTTTTCCCTTCCTCCATGAGTTCATGTCTGGTAACAGATATGATCATATATCTGTCCTGGAATGCATTCGGCGGTGTATTGGGGTCAAAATATCCGAGCCCCTTTTCTTCCATCAGATCTTTATCGTCATCGAAGGCTTTGATTTCATCGCTCGTCAGCTTTGCGACTCCATCTTCGTAATCCCTCATTGACTTTTCCAGTCTTTCAAGACATCTTTTCCTTAGTTCCACAGGATCAACAATCTCTATCTTATCTCCGACTTTTATATTGGAGAAATCAATATGGTCATATTCGAGCCCGGTATCTTTATCCAGAAATGTATATCCGCTGCCGACGAGTATTATTCCATCAGGCGAGAGATTCAGCGTTCCTTCCACAAGATTATCCTGCAGCCTTTCATAATCTTCTCCCTCATAACCATTCAGATAAAGAATATTTGTCTCAACGTCATTAATTCCCGTCTTTTGATATTCGGTATAATTATCATGCACCTCAAGCAGTGAATCAAACTTCGGAACAGGGTCACTGCTTTCGATCTGATTAATAGCCTTCCTCATATATTCACCGTGTAAAAATGTATCTTCATTGATATTCATGTGGTTCTTCATAAATATATCTTCCCCAGAATATACACATGCACGATATACATATGAGGTACTTATAACTTCTCCCGAGCCACTCATTCTTTTAAGCGAATCTGCCGATGGCAATGCAGCCTTGATATCCTCATTCGAATATGTAGGATTGTTTTCTGCAACAAATCCATATTTATAATAACCAAAGAATTTTTCCGAATCATTTGTGAGCTTAACCAGCATTCCGACGAAGCAGCCGAAGAAGGTCATCGCCGCAAGTCCCAGAGACATCGCAAGTACAGTTTTGATAAATCGTCCTTTATTGCGCATTACATTTTTATATGCATAATCCCCTTCTACCCCGAATATCAGTCCAAATAACCCGGAATGCCTTCTCTTATACTTTCCTTTCTTTATCCTGAACTCGCCCTTTATGGCGCTGACCGGCGAAATCTTTGCTATATGCTTTGCACTCGACTTCATTGTGAAGTAAAGGTCAAACATGAATACCAGGAATATTACTATTACCGGTAATATATGAAAGCCAAGGTTAAGCTTCGTTGTCGTATCGTTGAAAATCTCCGACAGCGATACATTTAAGGCTGCTATGATATAAAGCGGATAACCTATGACTACACCGAGCAGGATACCTGCGCCCTCAAGGAGCAGGCCTTCATTGAAGATGATCTTTTCTATCTCTTTCCTGGTAGCACCTATACACCTGAGATTACCGTAATCTCTTATCTGTTCAAGATTCGAAAGCTCTATGGAATTCTTGATGACTCCGACTCCTATGATGGAGAAGATATAAGTAAACAGGACAATGAGCATGATTGCAATAAAGATGCCTGCATCCGAGGTCTGAAGATAGGTCCACGAAATCAGTTCATTCATTTCTCCCTTTACCCCATAATCCTTTTCAAGGTTCTTAAGGACTGAGCTCATGAAGTATGGATGACTTACATTTACATGAAGGGCATTCGGATATTCAGTCTCAGTTCTTGCATCGAACTCCGTCCCTATGTATGCGCTCACTATACGTGGATCATTTACCATCTGTTCCATGGTTTCCGGAGAAACCTCGTAGAAAACCAGTTCGTAATCACCCCCGTCAATCCTTTCGATCTCTCTTAACTGCAATGCCAGATTGACTATTCCATTTAAAATAATAAAAAGGAATGCAGTCACTAAAGCCACTCCGACTATAGTGAATACACTCCTTCTTTTATTTACCATCAGATATTTTTTTGCAAGGGTATTATATGTAAGCATGAGTCATTCCTTCCATAGATTCATTCCATGGTTTCATGATAACTCACCCTTCTTACTATACCGTGACATATAATCTTACAATTTTGTAAGATACGCAGTCTGAATCCGAGACTGCACGCTTTACTATCAGAAAGTTATGCTGAACTTAGTTCCTTCGCCTTTCTTACTCTCTACATGTATATGTCCGCCCATTCCCTCAACTATTGACTTGGTGAGCGAAAGTCCTATACCGACACTGTTCGGATTCACTGAGCTGTTAACTCTGTAGAATCTCTTGAAAATGTAAGGCAGATCCTTCTCATCTATTCCAACACCATTATCTTCAACAAAAATCCTAGTGAATACCTCGTCCTTATCAGCAGAAAGTTTTATAGTTGCGCCATTTTCAGAATAATCAGAAGCATTCTTTGCCAGATTGATGATTGCCTCGGTAAGCCATTCCGGATCCAGTGTAGCAAAAACCCCATCACTGCAATTAATCTCCAGCTTCTGTTCTTTCTTATCGGTAAGATATTTAACACTCTCCTCAACTTGAAGAAGTATCGGCTTTATCTCAGAATCTTTCTTTTCAAAGGATATAGCCTTTGCCTCTATACGTGCAAGCTTCAGCATAGAGAGAACCATCCACTCCATACGTGACAGCTGGTTGGATGTTTCTCGGAGAATCTTCATTCGCTCTTCTTTGGTCTCAACCTTATCCTCCAGAAGAAGATCTATGAAGACATTCAATGAAGCAAGCGGGGTCTTCAGCTGATGTGAAATATCCGACATTATATCCTTCAGAAAATCCTTTTCCGCCAGTTCTTTCTTCTTTCCTTCACGGAACATATGAACCATCTTTCCAAAATTGGAATAAAGGACACCTATACTTCCTTCAGCTAAAGGATCCTCCCATGTAGTATCTTCATTGTTGAGAACCTCGTCCATTATTCCTGAAAGCCTGTCGATCTCCGAGTATGGTTTCTCGAGATGCCTGTAACTCAGAATTCCAAGAACTATCGCCATGATCACCATCGCAAGTCCTGTACATAATGCACCTGTAATACCGTATGCAAAATACGATACCAATGTCCCTGCAACAGTCACGCACAGACTTATCAAAATGAAGTTCCTTATGAAGTTTCTTTTTTCAAAACTATTCTTCATGAATCCCCCATATGAGAAAAACCAACGGAAGCGTCCCGTTGGTTCTTATGCATCACGAAAGCGATATCCTACTCCTCGAACTGTTTCTATATATTCTGCATCATCACCAAGCTTATCCCTGAGTCGCTTCATATATACAGAAAGCGTATTGTCATCTATAAAACTGTCTCCCGTCTCATAAAGGCTGTCCATAAGAGCGCTCCTCGTTATGACCTGTCCCGGATGCTCAGCAAGTTCTTTAAGAAGCCTGAACTCTGCAGCGGTACAATCAACAAGGCTGTCACCCTTATATAACCTGAAGCCTTCTTTATCCATTCTGTGAGAGCCAAATATTAATCCTGTCTTCTTCCCCTCAGCATCTTTCCTGTGCTCACTCATAATCTTCTGTCTGCGAAGTACTGCCGCTATACGTGACAGAAGTTCCCTCACTCTGTAGGGTTTGGTCACATAGTCATCCGCTCCGCTGTCCAGTCCCTGAACTATATTCACTTCGTCTCCGACAGCAGTAAGGAAAATGACCGGCGTCATCACGTCATGCTCACGTATTTCCTTTATGAAATCAAATCCATTTCCATCAGGGAGCATAACATCCAGCAAGATTATGTCAACCTTTTTATCGATTTCAGCTTCATTCCCTACTTCGGTATTCGATCCATTTTCCCACAGAGTTCTTCTCGCCACGGCAAGATTCTCGGCATGGATAACCTCGTAGCCTTCCGCCTTCAGTGCATATTCAGTTCCCATCGCGAGAGCCGCGTCATCTTCTATCAGAAGTATCCTGTTCATAGCCTAAAGTCTTTTCTCTTTCCTAGATTCTATGCCGGCGGGTTCATGGACATACGAACTATATTGATATACCAGTCAATAAGTGCTGTACCAAAGAGTGTTGCAAGAACAATCCCGATGCACAGTGATGGTCCGAAAGGTATAGGATCCTTACCCTTTTTCTTTAGTACTGTCATGGAGAAGATACCTACTATCGCTCCTGCTACGCAGCCCATAAAGAATGCTGAGCATATTCCTTTAACACCAAGCATCAATCCTGCGGCAAGCATGAGCTTTATATCTCCGCCGCCGAAGCCGTCACGGCCTATGGTCTTCCGGCATATAAGATTGATGATAATCATCGGAATACTGATTGCTGCAGCCCCGATCAGATGACTGCTCAGGGACACCTCAGGGAACACCCATATCGAAGCTATTCCAAGAACAATAATCACTATATTAATATAAAATGGAATGACCATCATCCTGGCATCCACAAATGCAGCTATAGTAAGCATGAAGAAAAGAATTGTTATAAGTATGAATCCCGGGTTGAGACCGAATGAACACCCTGCAACAGCTGTAAGTGCAGCTCCGATAAGAGTAAACACTATAAGCCTTGGCCAGCTCCACTTAATCTCAGTCAATTCCCCTTCATAATCTTTATCTTTAATTGTTGCTTCCTCTGTTTTCTTAAGAAGAAGGTAACCCACCCCATAGAGAACGAGCCCTATAGCGATTGATATAATTATAGTCATTGCTTTACTCATCATACTTCTCCATACATCTTTGTCCTGAATTGATTTAACCGTCTGTTTCCTACGTGCCAATCAAATTAATATTCATTATACAAGAAAAGCGTGCCAACGGCACGCCTTTTCTTGTATATGAATATAAAAACTATCTCTTTGAGAACTGTGGTGCACGACGAGCGCCCTTGAGACCGTACTTCTTTCTTTCCTTCATACGTGAATCTCTTGTAAGGAAACCTGCCTTCTTAAGTGCCGGACGATAAGCTTCCTTATCTGCCTCATTAAGTGCACGAGCGATACCATGTCTTATGGCACCTGCCTGACCTGTGAATCCGCCGCCGTAAACATTTACCATAACGTCGAACTTACCTTCTGTACCTGTAACTGCGAAAGGCTGCTTAACAATAACCTTAAGAGTATCAAGACCGAAGTATTCATCAAGGTCCTTCTTGTTTACTGTTATCTTACCTGTACCCGGCTTAATATATACACGAGCAACACTGCTCTTTCTTCTGCCTGTTCCGTAAAATCTACTAGCTTTTGCCATCTCTGCTTCCTCCTATTAATACTTGATCTCGAGAGCTTCCGGCTTCTGTGCCTGCTGCTTATGCTCTGGTCCTGCATAAACAAAAAGCTTCTTCAGCATCTGTCTTCCAAGAGGTCCCTTAGGAAGCATACCCTTAACAGCATTCTCAACAGCGAAGGTTGGCTCCTTAGCCATCTTCTCCCTAAGTGTAGTAGCCTTAAAACCACCAACATAGTCAGAATGTGAATAATAAACCTTATCATCCATCTTCTTACCTGTTACCTTGATCTTATCAGCATTAATAACTATAACATAATCACCTGTATCGATATGAGGTGTATATGTAGGCTTGTTCTTTCCTCTGAGCACCTTAGCGATTTCGCTTGAAAGGCGTCCTAATGTATGTCCCGTAGCATCAACTACGTACCACTTTCTTTCAATGTTTGATGGACTTGCCATAAAACTCTTCATCGTGGTTTCCTCCTCTAAATATTCAAATACTTAACTGATTCTGTACGGTTAAAACTGCTTCGGTTGTGGAGGCCGAAGGATCTTCGCTCTGGGAAATGTCCGAGAACCCAGGGCATAGTTCACCCGTCACAGATTGATATTTTATAACACTCACCCGCGTGTGTCAACCGATTTTTATAATAATTTTCAATGTTTTTCAGAATAATTATCGGTGTTTATGGCAAATGTATCGTTCGCACTATTGCTTATACTGAATCTCAACCAGAGTAAGCCCGGATGCGGGTGCTCTCTTACCTGCAGCAGTTCTGTCGCAGGCTTCCAGAATCCGTTTCACATCTTCTGCTTCCCTCTGTCCGCATCCGACTTCCATAAGGGTTCCGGCTATGATACGTACCATATTATAGAGGAAGCCTGTACCGCTCACTCTGATCTTAATTATTCTCGGTTCATTTTCGTCACGAGCGACCGTCAGCCCGGTTATAGTCCTGACAGTAGTTGTTACCTGACTTCCGCTGGAACAAAAGCTCTTGAAATCATGTTCACCGACAAGGTAATCACCCGCCTTCTGCATAGCATCTACATCTAGATCATAATAGCAGAAGGAAGTGTACAGTCTGACCAAAGGATTTGGAAAGCGGTCATTCCATATCTTATATTCATAGGTCTTAACGGAATCCACATGTCTCGGATGAAAATCCGGATCCACTTCACAGGAATCAATCACTCTTATATCATCCGGAAGCCTTGTATTTAGAGCATACGATATCTTCTCAGCAGGAATCCTTGTCTCTGTATCGAATATACATACATTTCCATGTGCATGAACTCCCGAATCTGTCCTGCTTGCACCCGTTACTTCGATATTCTCCCCAAGCAAATCAGAGAGTTCTTTATTCAGAACTCCCTCAATAGTTATGGCATTATCCTGCACCTGCCATCCGCAGTAGGATGTGCCGTCATATGCAACTGTTAGTTTAATTCTTTTCATTCTTATCTGTTATACAACGTCAAACAATTCTCAACTGATCAATAGATGCAGGAAAAACTGCGTAAACACACAGGCCACAAGAATAACCGCACCAAGCACTATGAATACGAAGTCGCCCTCTGCAAACTTAAGCGGTCTTGTTACTATTCTCTGCGAATCCCTGTCATAGCATTTGAGCTCTGCCGCAGTCTTTATCTTTCTGCTCCTAACCGACGCAGCCTTGACACGCGGCTGCATTACACGAAGCTTCATTCCCGTTCTCTCAAAGAACCGTCCTTCTACGACATCCGCACCTCTTGCTGCCTGGCCATCTCTTATGGCAATCATTTCATTTCCAAATACAGTTGGAAATGTAAAGACTCTGAGCATGGTCATTGAACTCTGTGCCGGCATCCTGAACCCCTGCATAAAACCTGCCAGAAGGTCATCCGGTCTGGTCGACATCGTTACTACTTCGGCCACAAATGTAATGCTGACAAGTTTCAGAAGCAGCATCACCGCAAACTGCCATGATATAAGCGGCAGGGTAATGAGTGATACCAGGAATATAAGAGCCAACACTAAAAGAGACGACCTGATGATATTTCCGAAAGGTATCTCAGATATAAAAATAATAACAAATGCCGTGACAGAGACTATGGCAACCGGTATCCACCTGTTTGCCAGAAGCGCCGCCGGAATGAACATGAGCAGAAAATAAATCTTTGCTCTCGGATCCAGACCGTGTATCGGTGACTTGCCGCTATTGAATTTTCCAAACATGTATCCGCCGTTCATTTTTTTCCAATCTGATATATTTATTCTTCGAAATCAGAACCCTCAAATATTCTTTTGAAATTAAAACTAAATATTATGTTCGTCATCAGCCGTTGAAACTATGACTGTCTTTCCATTTGATATATATTCCGATACAAGAGCCGCCAGAAGTCTCTCGCCTTCCAGATCCAGTCCTACGAAAGGCTCATCTAAAAGGAGTATATCCGGTTCTGCAGCTATTGCGCCTGCAAGAGCAAGCCTGCGTTTCTGTCCGTCAGACAGTATATAAGGAGAATCCTTCCATCTGCTTTCATCGACCTGCATGGTTCTGAGAGCAACCCTTGCCCTGTGCGTTGCATTTGCCTTGTTCATCCCGAAAGAAAGAGGTCCGAACATAGCCTCACTGAGCACATTTCCTTCTATAAGCAAATTGTCGGTATTCTGATCAAGATAGCCTATACGCTTTCTGATCCTGTTAAGATATTTGACGTGCTCTGTATCCTTGATCTTCTGCCAGCCATTCTTTCCATATCCCGGAAGCTTCTTTCCGAACGCATATACATTTCCCTTCTTCGCATGAAGTATGCCGTTCAGAAGCTTAAGAAATGTACTCTTGCCCGCACCGGATCTTCCGGATATGACATAAAGCCTTCCGGATAAAAAGTCATATGAAAGACCATCTATAATATGAAGCCTCGTTTTTCTCTTCCTGTAGAAGAATCCAACATCCCTGAATCTTATAACAGGCGAGCCTTCTTCATTATTATTATTATAAACATAACTGTGTATGAAAAGCTTCTTTCCGTCTGCACCTCTCATCAGAACAGACATATTCGGGTCATAACGCATATACTTTGTTATGCGTGTCATTCCCTCGCTCTTTTTCGGAGAAGCTGTAACCGTTGAATAGTCACTTATGACATCGCCCTGTCTCAGCTCTATGATACGGTCAGCCTGCTTAATCTCCCAATCATTATGAGAAATGAATATAAAGGTCTTTCCATATTCCCTTGCTGACTGCAGAAGCTCAGTGAACTTATTCTCCCTGTATTCCTTATCGCATCCGGTAAGCGCCTCGTCCATAAGGATAAGCTCCGGATCATACATAAGTGCGCTGACTATGGAAGCTCGTCTAAGCTCTCCGCCGGACAGAGCATCATATGATATGCCAGCTTTGCCCGCCAGCTTGTTCTGCCGAAGCACAGCGTCCATCTTTTCCGCATCATAAGAAGAGCCTATATTCTCATAACCGAATCTGAGATCCGTCTCCAGATTATCAAATATAAGATTATCCAGAGGGTCCTGAAAACATATGCCGCATATTCTGTGAAACTTAGCGATATCTACTTCATTATAGAGATCAAGCTCCCCGACCTTGATGATTCCATTTTGTTCGGGTCTTATAACTCCACCCAGATATTTAAGAAGCGTGCTTTTTCCGCTTCCGCTGTCACCTGTTAAAGCAACAACCTCTCCCTTACGGATGTTAAGAGTTATATCACTCTTTCTGAAGTACTTCAGCCTAAGATTTCTGACCTTTATATAGCTGTCGCTGAAATTATCCATATCCCGATTATAATAAAACTTAAGGCTTTATGCAATGACGTAAAAAGCGGAAGACCCAAAGGATCTTCCGCCCTGCATATCATATATTACATTCCAAGTTTTTTCTTAAGAAGCGTGATATCAAGAAATCTGCTCACTCTCAATATCACTACGTAAAAATAAAAAATTATTTGATATTCTTTTTATTGGTATAAGTTTTTTCTGATTTACCAATTGATTGATGTACTGCCTTGTACATCCCAGAAGAGCAGCTGCCTCTCCTGTATCAATAACTCTGTTTTTTGATAAATTAATAATATCTGCATAAGCAATGTCGATCCATTTACTATTTGCATATATATCCTCTGCAGAAATGATCGTTGTCCCACTCCATTCAATCCCATTTCCTCCCGGAGAAAGCTTTACATTATCGAAAACGTGCTTTTCTTCAAACACTCGCGAAAACAGCCTGTCATCCTTTCTCAGTTTATTTATGTCTGCTATTCCCGTCCTGCCATTTTTGAAGAAAACCATAACTCTGTAATCTGACAAAGCAATTACATCCTTTAGCTTCAATTCAAATCTTGCTTTTATTTCATCAGCCACATCATCAGTATCTATTTTTATCAAATAAAGATCATCCTGGGCACATCTTCCGGAACTTAAAGTTAGGAGCTTATACTCATCATATTCGCTGATATTATTATCGCGAAGAATCATACCTATATTCTGTCTGTCAGGTGGAATAATCCTCTGTCTGACAAACTCAAGGCTTTCCTCATATCCTATACTGTACTCTCCTTTTTTAATCTGTCCCCAGAATATAAATGGAGCGTTCCATTTATCAACTGATCCAAGTAATTCCGTGTAGAATCGTTTGCTCTTCGGATAATAGAAAAGATACCCCAGCAGATTATCCTTATTTGACTCATCTCTTATTTCGAATACTGTCAAGATACATCCACCTCCTCCGAATCATTTCACGAATCTTCTCAATGTAAGCCGTATCTATAGCAGCCTCAAATCCACCGGTAACCATATGTATATCTTCCTCTTTCAATTCAGGAAGAGTCCTAAGACACTTCTTAGGGATTAACCCAAGGTTCTCAGTGGTACTTGTACCCCCAATAAAAGCCTGTACCTTCTGATCCTTCATTACATCAAAATTCTTAAGTTCCTTTTTATCGTGGCATCTGCAGACAAATGATAATCCTTGGTCAAAAAGCGGCGCAAGTCTGAGAGTCTTTGTTTTTCTATTTCTTAGAACTTCAATATTTGCTCCGTGCCTGTCACGATTCAGTATTAAATAATCGACAGCAAGCATACCATAGATGTACTCCTCCCAACCCATTCTCTTGCATAAATCCAGTGGAGTCTCATCCTCTTTTTTTTCTGCGACGTAAAAATCTTCAAGAGCAATTTTGGATTCGTCTCTCTGCTTGAAATCCTCTGATTCACACAGATAGGTCTTATACTCTTTACCATCTATCGATATCAGAGCATTTATCAATCTATATTCAAGATGATCTATTCCAAGGACATCCATGAGTCTTTGTACTATTATTTCATTTACACATTCATGTCCGACTATCCCTTTTACAGTGTCATAATCAGAAAGCTTATAATACTTCTTCACTATACCGGAATCATCATAAGCCTTCAGAAAGGATCCTGCAGTCCCCGAAGATTTTCTGGTTTTTGACCATTTCAAATATCTCAGATCTTTTATTTCATATATTATATCTTTATACATCTATACCCACCCCTTATAGATTACTTGACGTACGTAAAGTGTTTTTATATATGCTATCATTTTACTTGTCGTACGTCAAGTAAAAAAAGACAGCCTATATACATAGACTGTCTTTTTGCATATTACTCTGTATTGAAAATTCTTATTAGACTAACTCAAGGATTACTTCAAGAGCGCCATCGCCCTTTCTCTGTCCTATCTTTACGATCCTTGTATAACCACCCTTACGGTCAGCATACTTTGGACCATACTCGCTGAAGAGCTTGTCTGTAAGATCAACCTTCTTGGTTGCTCTCTTCTTACCTGCTGCTTCAGTTGGAACTTCTACTACAGGGTAGAGAACCTTAAGCATTTCACGTCTTGCATGAAGTCTTGAAGGCATATCCTTCTTGATGGTCTTTTCTTCTTCATGGTACTTTGTTACCTTCTTACCATCAACAACTTCCTTGATTCTCTTTCCGTCCTTATCCTTATCAGCAACCTTTGCCATAACCTTAACTTCTTCGTAGTTATCTTTTTCCTTTACAGCAAGTGTGATAAGATGTTCAACGATCTTACGGACTTCCTTAGCTCTAGCCTCAGTAGTCTTGATCTTACCGTGATATATAAGCTGTGTAACCTGATTTCTAAGAAGTGCCTTTCTCTGGTCTGACTTCTTTCCAAGTTTTCTATACATTGCCATTTTTAAATCCTTTCCCGCCTGTTTTCAGGCCTTCACTATGCGTACTGCCTCTTTCGTGAATATTATCTCACGCGTCCAAGGCTGTTCTTCCGCTTTAGTGGTAATTATTTTATTCTCCTGTATTAAGTGACAGTCCAAGCTCCTTAAGCTTAGCAAGAACCTCATCGAGTGACTTACGACCAAGGTTACGAACCTTCATCATGTCCTCAGGTGTTCTGTCGCAGAGCTCTCTAACTGTATTGATACCGGCTCTCTTGAGACAGTTGAATGAACGAACTGAAAGCTCTAGCTCATCAATGTTCATATCTGTTACATTGTCTACAACTTCCGGCTCCTTCTCAACTATTACGCTGACATCATTTGCCTTCTCTGAAAGATTGATGAAAAGGCTTAAGTGCTCACTGAGTACCTTAGCGGCAAGGCTGACAGCCTCATCAGGAGCAAGCGTTCCATTTGTAAATACATCAAGTGTAAGCTTATCATAATCTGTGATCTGGCCAACACGAGTGTTTTCAACTGTAAGATTAACTCTCTCAACAGGTGTATAAATGGAGTCAACAGCGATAACGTCTATAGCTGTGTCATGCTCTTTGTTCTTCTCAGCGCTGACATAACCACGTCCGTTTGTTATAGTAAGCTCCATCTCAAGCTTTGCATCAGGGCCGCTAAGATTAGCGATAACAAGATCCGGATTAAGAATCTCTATATCACCATCAACATTTATGTCTGCTGCAGTAACGACCTTGTCGCCTTCTGCTTCGATATATGCTGTCTTAGGCTCGTTGAGATTTGAATTGTTCTTTATGTGGAGATCCTTGATGTTCATAATGATCTCTGTAACATCTTCCTTTACACCAGGAATAGATGTGAACTCATGAAGAACTCCCTTGATCTTAACGAAGCTGACAGCTGTACCCGGAAGTGAAGAAAGCATGATTCTTCTGAGTGAGTTACCGAGAGTTGTACCGTAGCCTCTCTCAAGTGGCTCAACTACGAATCTTCCGTACTTGTTGTCATCAGACTGCTCTACTATCTCAATTCTTGGTTTTTCGAATTCGAACACTTTTTACCCTCCTACATTTATCCTATGTAGTTTTCCATTACATATGCATCTGTATATAACAGACTCTGTACATATACGATGCATATATAGCAGAAAAACAATTTCGTTTAACAGTAAATTTATCTTACTTAGAATATAACTCGACAATGAGGGTCTCGTTAACAGGAACATCAATCTGGTCTCTAAGCGGAAGTTCAACAACCTCACCTGAAAGTGTTTCGCTGCTAGCGGTGAGCCATGCAGGAACAGATACCTGTCCATTTGCCTCAACTATGTCCTTAAATCTCTGAAGTGATTTACTCTTCTCTTTGATCTCGATCTTGTCACCAGCTGAGATTCTGTATGAAGGGATATTAACTATCTTTCCATTTACAAGAACATGTCTGTGAGAAACGATCTGTCTAGCTTCTCTTCTTGTTCTTGCGAATCCCATACGGAAGATGATGTTATCAAGTCTCTCCTCGAGGAGAAGCATAAGATTCTCACCAACTACGCCAGGCATACTCTCAGCCTTCTCATAAAGATTACGGAAAGGCTTCTCCTGTACGCCGTATATAAACTTTGCCTTCTGCTTTTCACGAAGCTGAAGTCCATATTCACTAACCTTTCTGTTAGTTCTTGTTAATCTTCTTCTTGATTTCTTGTTCACACCGAGATACATAGGCTCCATACCGAGTGATCTGCATCTCTTGAGAACAGGTGTTCTATCAATTGCCATAATTCCATGTACCTCCTAATCAGACTCTTCTTCTCTTTGGTGGGCGACATCCGTTGTGTGGTACCGGAGTAACGTCCTTTATAGTAAGCACTTCAAGACCGTTTGCTGCGAGTGCACGTATAGCTGCCTCACGACCTGAACCCGGTCCCTTTACCATAACATCAACAGTCTTAAGGCCATATGGAGCTGCAGCCTTGCATGCAGTCTCAGCTGCCATCTGAGCAGCATAAGGAGTAGACTTCTTTGATCCTCTGAATCCGAGTCCACCTGCACTTGCCCATGAAAGAGCATTACCTTCTGCATCTGTTAATGTAACGATAGTGTTATTGAAAGAAGACTGAATATGAGCCTGTCCATGTTCTACATTTTTTCTATTACGCTTCTTAGCGCTCTTCTTTACGCCTTTAGTATTAGCTGCCATGTATTTAACATCCTCCTACGAATTACTTCTTCTTGTTTGCAACCGTCTTCTTTGGTCCCTTACGTGTACGTGCATTGTTCTTTGTGTTCTGTCCACGTACCGGAAGACCCTTTCTATGACGGATACCACGATAACAACCGATTTCCTGAAGACGCTTGATATTAAGGGCGGTCTCTCTACGAAGATCACCTTCTACCATAACTTCTTCATTAATGATATCGCTTATCTTTCTAACTTCATCATCTGTAAGATCCTTAACTCTTGTGTCAGGATTTACTTCTGCTTTAGCGAGAATGTTCTTTGATGTTGTAAGTCCTATACCATAGATATATGTAAGACCTACTTCGACACGCTTTTCTCTAGGTAAATCTACACCTGAAATACGAGCCATTCTTGTTTACCTCCGAATAATAATCTTAAAGTTAGTCTGCAAATGAAATGTCAGCCATGATATCCTCTGTATGGATCAGAGGGTGAAATGTATATCCGACTCTTGGACACTTCTTCCATATTAGTAAACATAGCATCAAATGATACTACAGCCGCAATTTAGTCTTATAGATACACGGAATAATGCATCTAACGCACAAAAGGGAGGACATAGTTGTAGATGGGCTATCATCCTAAATGTCTTCCTTAGACTTCTTTACATCATGAATTAATACTTAATTAACCCTGACGCTGCTTGTGCTTTGGATTCTCGCAGATTATAAGAACTCTGCCTTTTCTTTTAATGACTTTGCACTTGTCGCAAATTGGTTTAACTGATGCTCTAACCTTCATTAAAATACTCTCCTTTCGCATAAAGTCTCTGCAAATTGCTATTCTAACATAGCATTATATATAAATGCAAGAAATTTCTTAATTATTTTGCTCTCCAGGTAATCCTTCCCTTTGAAAGGTCATATGGAGAGAGGACTACCGTAACCTTATCACCAGGAAGAATCTTGATATAATTCATCCTGAGCTTACCGCTTATATGTGCAAGAATCTGGTGACCGTTCTCAAGTTCAACCTGAAACATTGCATTTGGAAGCTTCTCTATAACTACGCCTTCGCATTCTATCTCATCTGCTTTTGACATATATTATCTCCTTTTTTACTCTACGATAGCCAACAATTAACCAAGTATAGCAACGATATCATCGAATACTTTGTTCATATCCTGTGTACCGTCTACTTCTTTCTCAATGCCCTTCTCTGTATAGTAATCGATAAGGGGCTGTGTCTGCTCATGGTAAACTGAAAGTCTGTTAAGAACTGTTTCCGGCTTATCATCATCTCTGAGGATCAGCTTCTCACCACATGTATCGCACACGCCTTCAACCTTTGGTGCATTGTAAACTACATGATATGTAGCTCCACATCCAACACATGCTCTACGTCCTGACATTCTGTTTACGATGTTCTCATCAGGTACTTCTACGTTGATTGCGAAATCAACTGCCTCACCTGCTGCTGCAAGAGCCTTATCAAGCGCCTCTGCCTGAGGTATTGTTCTTGGGAAACCATCAAGAACGTATCCGTTCTTTGCATCATCCTGCTGGAATCTGTCCATGATAAGATCTACAACAAGCTCATCCGGTACAAGAAGTCCCTTGTCCATATACTCCTTAGCCTTCTGGCCAAGTTCTGTTCCTTCTTTAATATTAGCTCTGAATATATCCCCCGTTGAGATGTGTGGGATACTATACTTTGCAGCAATCATCTTTGCCTGTGTACCCTTGCCGGCACCAGGTGCTCCTAACATGATAATCTTCATAATTTTTTCCTTTCTCGCATGGTGCGCATCCCCCGGAGGGATCTGATAAACAACGAAATTGCTTATTAGACAACAAAATCAGGTAGCATCTCCGAAGGATTCTCCGGAGATGTTCCTGTTAATCATTTACCTACTTAAGGAATCCTGAATAATTCCTTACGATCATCTTAGATTCGATCTGCTTGATTGTCTCTATGATAACACCAACGATAATGATAAGTGATGTACCACCAAATGAAACGTCTGCATTGAATCTTCCATTGAAGAAAATAGGTATTATCGCTACAAGCATGAGTCCTGTTGCACCGATAAATACTATGTAATTAAGTATCTTGTTAAGATACTCCTGAGTTGGCTTACCAGGTCTTATACCAGGTATGAATCCGCCGCCCTTCTTAAGGTTATTTGCAACTTCCATAGGGTTGAAAGAAATTGTTGTATAGAAATATGCAAAGAACATTACGAGGAATATATACAATGCAAGTCCTATATATGCCCATGGATAACCCGGCTTGAACCAGTAGCTCTGGCTAAGTCCTGTTATTATCTTCTGCCCTACAGTTGATTTAACCTCAACCTTGAAAAGGTTTATTACTATTGAAGGAACTGACATAAGTGTTGAAGCAAAGATAATAGGCATTACATTTCCTGTGTTAACCTTAAGAGGAATATGTGAGCTTCTTGCTCCTACCATTCTTCTGCCCTGAACCTTCTGAGCATATGATACCGGAATTCTTCTCTCAGCATCCTGAAGGATTATAGTAAGTACAGTTGTAAGAAGAACTACACCAAGTATGATAACTATTGAGATTACCATATATACTATATCCTTGCCCTGAACGAACATCTGATAAAGGTTATAGAAGTCGCTAGGCATTCTGGATACTATGTTTATAAGAAGTATGATCGATATACCGTTTCCGATACCTCTTGATGTGATTCTTTCACCGAGCCACATGATGACTGTACTTCCGGCTGTAAGTGTAACAACGATAACCATTACACTGAGGAAGCCATAGTTCTCTATATAACCTGCACGACCAAAACCTATTGAAAGACCAAGGCTTTCGATGATTGCAAGTGCTATAGAAACAAATCTTGTTATAGCAGTCATCTTCTTACGTCCTTCCTCGCCATCCTTCTGCATTTCTTCCAGAGCAGGAATTGCTATGGTAAGAAGCTGGATGATGATAGAAGATGTAATATATGGTGTTACACTGAGTGCAAATATTGACATCTCAGAGAATGAACCACCTGTAAATGAATCGATCAGTGTTCCTGCCTGTCCGAGGTTATTTGCAAGATACTCCTTGAGTCCGGCAACATCAACTCCCGGTGCAGGTATCTGTGATCCAAGCCTTACAACGACTAAGATGAAAAGTGCGAACAGAAGTCCATTTCTGATCTCCTTTATCTTAAGAGCGTTTACCAAGCCTTTAAACATACTAAATCACCTCGACTTTTCCACCGAGCTTTTCAATCTTCTCAGCGGCTGCCTTGCTTACTGCATTTACTTTAACAGTAAGACATTTTGTGAGCTCTCCATTTCCAAGTATCTTTACGCCGTCTCTAGGATTCTTGATGATTCCTGCCTCGATAAGGCTTGCTACTGTTACTTCGCTGTTATCATCGAATCTATTAAGCATACTAACATTTATAGCAACGATATCCTTTGTGTTTCTGCATGTGAAACCTCTCTTAGGGATACGTCTGTAGAGTGGCATCTGACCACCTTCGAAACCAGGTCTTGGTGCACCTGAACGAGCCTTCTGACCCTTGTGTCCCTTACCTGCTGTCTTTCCGTTGCCTGAACCGTGTCCACGTCCACGTCTGAAATCATCACGTGTTACTGAACCCTCGGCTGGCTTTAAATTGGATAAATCCATGCCGCTTTACCTCCTAAACTTCTTCTACTTTAACTAAATGACGAACCTGAGCAACCATTCCCTTCGTTGCATCATTGTTTGGAAGTTCAACTGTCTTGTGCATCTTTGTAAGACCAAGTGCCTCAACAGTTCTTCTGTGCTTAGGAATTGCGCCTATAGGTGATTTTACGAGTGTTACTTTTAACTTATCTGCCATTTTTAACCTACCTCCTAGTTAAGGATCTCATCAACAGACTTACCACGGAGTCTGGCAATCTCTTCCGGAGACTGTATACTCTTCAGTCCCTCTATAGTTGCAAGTACAACGTTCTGCTTGTTGTTTGAACCAAGTGACTTTGTACGGATGTTCTTGTAACCGGCAAGTGAAAGTACGGAACGAGCCGGACCACCTGCTATGATACCTGTACCTTCAGGAGCGCTCTTGAGAAGTACTTCTGCACTTCCGAACTTTCCTATGTAGTCATATGGGATACTTCCTTTATCATTGATAGGTACTTCTATAAGTCCCTTTGTTGCATCTTCTTTTGCTTTACGGATAGCTTCAGGTACTTCAGCTGCCTTACCAATACCAACGCCTACATGACCATTCTTATCTCCAACAACAACAAGTGCTGAGAATCTCATGTTACGTCCACCTTTAACAACCTTGGTAACTCTTTTGATTGCAACTACGCTATCTTCCAGTTCTAAGTTTCTGGCATCAATAATCTGATTCACTTTTACTTCCTCCTTCTTAGAATACTAGACCAGCTTCTCTAGCTGCATCTGCCAAAGCCTTAATCTTACCCTGATATATGAAACCGCCTCTATCGAAAACGACTTCAGTTACACCGATCTTAGCTGCTCTTTCAGCTATAACCTTACCAACGTAAGCTGCTGCTTCTACGTTGTTAGTCTTGCTGAGCTCTGACTTAACTGATGATTCAAGAGTTGAAGCAGAGCAAAGAGTCTTGCCGACTGAGTCATCAATAATCTGAGCGTACATATGATTATTACTTCTGAAGACAGCGAGTCTCGGTCTTTCAGCAGTTCCGCTGAAACGGTTACGTATTTTCAAATGTTTCTTTTCGCGGATCGCGGTTCTTGATTCCTTGTTAATCATCCTTCTTCACTCCTTTAATTATTTCTTACCAGTCTTACCAACCTTGCGTCTGATTACTTCATAATCGTACTTGATACCCTTGCCCTTATATGGTTCAGGAGCTCTTGTAGATCTGATCTCAGCTGCATACTGTCCAACTTTTTCCTTATCGATACCGGTAACGATGATCTTGTCACCTTCTACAGTTGTTGAAAGTCCTTCAGGATCTTCCATCTCAACCGGATGAGAGTAACCAAGGTTAAGCACAAGCTTCTTACCCTGCTTAGCTGCTCTGTAACCAACACCGTTTACCTCAAGTGTCTTGGTATAACCATTTGTAACACCGATAACCATGTTGTTTATAAGTGTTCTTGTAAGACCGTGAAGTGATTTCATCTTCTTCAGATCATTTGGTCTTTTTACTAAAATCTCGGCACCTTCCTGAGTGATTTCCATCTCAGCCGGGAGTACTCTCTCGAGTTCGCCCTTAGGTCCCTTAACAGTCACCTTGTTATTTTCTGCTATAGTAACAGTTACTCCTGCCGGTATAGCGATAGGCATTCTTCCGATTCGTGACATTGCCTTTACCTCCTAAAAATTCTTATTACCAAACGAATACTCTTAATTACCAAACGAATGCAAGAACTTCACCACCAACGTTCTCTTTTCTTGCTTCCTTATCTGTAAGAATTCCCTTGTTTGTAGAAATGATAGCGATACCAAGTCCGCCAAGAACTTTAGGAAGGTTCTCTGTGTCTGCATAAACACGGAAACCCGGCTTAGAGATTCTCTTAAGTCCCTTGATAACTTTCTCATTCTTATTATCACCATACTTAAGGGTGATTCTGATAGTATTGAACTTGCCGTCTTCTATAACGTCAACTGCCTTAACGTATCCTTCTCTGAGAAGAATGTCTGCAATCGCCTGCTTCATCTTAGATGCAGGTATATCTACTGTATCATGCTTCGCAGTATTTGCATTACGAATTCTTGTAAGCATATCTGCAATTGGATCGCTCATTGACATCTTAAACTTGCCTCCTTAATCTTTTTCTACCAGCTTGATTTCCTAACACCAGGAATCTCGCCCTTATATGCTAATTCACGGAAGCATACTCTGCAAATTCCGTACTTTCTCAAAACTGCATGTGGTCTACCACAAATCTTGCAACGAGTATATTCTCTAGTAGAGAACTTCTGCTTTCTCTGCTGCTTAATCTTCATTGAAGTCTTTGCCATGATACTTCCTCCTTACTTCTTAAACGGCATACCGAAAAGTCTGAGTAATTCTCTGGATTCCTCATCTGTTTTAGCAGTTGTTACGAAGATGATATCCATACCTCTTACCTTGTCAACCTTATCGTATTCTATCTCAGGGAATATGATCTGCTCCTTGATACCGAGTGCATAATTTCCTCTACCATCAAATGCATCTGCGCTGACACCTCTAAAGTCACGTACTCGTGGGAGTGCGAGATTGATGAGTCTGTCTGCAAATTCATACATCCTGTCGCCGCGGAGTGTAACCTTACAACCTATAGGCATACCCTCTCTAAGTTTGAAGTTAGCAACTGACTTCTTTGCCTTACAGATAACCGGCTTCTGACCTGAAATCTCTGTAAGATCCTTTACTGCTGATTCAAGAATCTTTGCATTATCTCTAGCTTCGCCAACGCCCATGTTGATAACGATCTTCTCGAGCTTTGGAACCTGCATTACATTTTTATATCCGAACTTCTTGATCATTTCTGTCCTGATCTCGTTCTCGTAAGTATCTCTTAATCTGCTCACTATGTGCTTCCTCCTTCCTTAGATTAGTCTATTGTCTCGAGCTTGCCGTCAACCTTGGCTACTCTGACTTTATCCTGCTTCTCGCCCTTGAAACCAACTCTTACTGCTTTACCCTTGTAAAGATACATTACATTAGATATATCAATAGGAGCTTCTTTCTCAACGATTCCGCCTGTCTGATTCTGCATGCTTGGCTTTGAATGCTTGAATACCTTGTTAACACCTTCAACAAGAACCTTGTTGTTCTTTGTGTCAACTGCGAGCACCTTGCCTTCTTTTCCTTTATCCTTACCGGCGATAACCTTAACAAGGTCATCCTTCTTAATCTTTGATGTTGCCACCGTGCTACCTCCTTACAGTACTTCAGGTGCGAGTGAGATAATCTTCATGAATTTCTTCTCACGAAGTTCTCTAGCAACTGGTCCAAATATACGAGTTCCTCTAGGATTAAGATCATCCTTAATTATTACTGCTGCGTTCTCATCGAATCTTATGTAAGAACCATCCTTACGATGTGCTCCCTTCTTTGTACGAACAACTACAGCCTTGACAACGTCACCTTTCTTTACAACGCCGCCTGGTGTTGCGTCTTTAACAGTCGCAACTATTATATCACCGATATTTGCATATCTTCTTGTTGAGCCGCCTAAAACTCTGATGCAAAGAAGCTCTTTTGCGCCTGTGTTGTCAGCGACCTTAAGTCTTGTTTCCTGCTGTACCATTTCACGCGCCTCCTTATTTAGCTTTCTCTACGATTTCAACAAGTCTCCATCTCTTATCCTTAGAGAGTGGTCTTGTCTCCATAACTTTAACTCTATCGCCTTTTCTGCACTCATTGTTCTCATCGTGAGCCTTAAGCTTGTATGTCCTCTTTACAATCTTGCCATAAAGGGGATGCTTAACATTATCGATGATTGAAACAACGATTGTCTTATCCATCTTGTCACTTGTAACGATACCTACACGTGTTTTTCTAAGATTTCTTTCCACTGCTTCTTCTCCTTTCGATAATTATGCCTTAGCCTTTACAGCTATGATTGTCTGAATTCTTGCGATATTCTTCTTAACTTCTTTGATTCTGCTTGTATTCTCAAGCTGGTTAGTAGCATTCTGGAATCTCAGATTGAAGAGTTCCTTCTTAGCAGCTACTAAGTCAGCATTTAACTCGTCAACAGTCTTTCCATTTAACTCTGCGATGTAATCCTTAGTTTTCACTGCTGCTACCTCCTTCTAAATCTGCTTTTGAAACTATCTTACACTTGATAGGAAGCTTGTAAGTAGCAAGACGAAGTGCCTCTCTGGCCTTCTCTTCTGATACGCCGCCTACTTCGAAAAGTACACGACCCGGCTTAACTACTGCTACCCAGTACTCAAGTGAACCTTTTCCTGAACCCATTCGGGTTTCAGCAGGCTGTGCTGTAACCGGCTTGTCAGGGAAAATCTTGATCCAAACCTTACCTTCACGTCTGAGGTAACGGTTGATGGCAACTCTGGCTGCCTCTATCTGATTAGACTTGATCCATGCAGGCTCAGCTGCTACGATACCGAACTCACCATGAGTAATCTTGTTACCACGGAGTGCCTTACCTCTCATGGAGCCTCTGAACTGCTTACGATGTTTAACTCTCTTTGGCATTAACATAATTATTTATCGCTCCCTTCTACATTTCCCTTAGTAGGAAGTACTTCACCATGGTAGATCCATGTCTTAACACCAACTTTACCATAAGTTGTATTTGCCTCTGCAAAACCATAATCGATATCTGCACGAAGTGTCTGAAGAGGTATTGTGCCTTCACTGTAGAACTCTGTTCTAGCCATATCAGCACCACCAAGACGTCCTGAACATGCTGCCTTGATACCAAGTGCGCCTGCCTTCATGGTTCTGCCCATACAAGACTTCATTGCACGTCTGAATGAAACTCTCTCTTCAAGCTGCTTAGCTATATTCTCAGCAACGAGCTGAGCGTCGAGGTCAGGCTTCTTGATCTCCTTGATGTCGATGATAAGCTTCTTAGCTGTAAGCTTCTGAACCTTAGCCTTAACCTTCTCGATACCTGAACCGCCCTTTCCGATTACTACACCAGGCTTAGCTGTGTATACGGAAACCTTAACGCGATCTCTGGTTCTTTCAATATCTATCTTTGATATGTTTGCATCATAAAGCTCTTTCTTGAGGAACTTTCTGATGTTGTAATCTTCAACAAGGTTGTTTGCGAATTCACCGTTCTTGGTGTCAGCATACCACTTTGAATCCCAATCCTTGATGATTCCGACTCTTAAACCATGTGGATTAACTTTCTGTCCCATGCAGCATTTCCTCCTATCTTTCGTCAAGCACAACTGTGATGTGGCTTGTTCTCTTCTCGATCCTATAAGCTCTACCCTGTGCTCTTGGATGTATCCTCTTCATAGTAGGTCCCTTGTTAGCGTAGCACTCAGCAACGTAAAGATCTTCCATCTTCATACCGTTGTTGTTCTCTGCATTTGCTACAGCTGACTTGAGCAACTTGTATATAACGCTAGAAGCATATCTATTGTTATACTGAAGGATTCCGAGTGCTGTCTGGACATCCTTGCCTCTTATGGCATCCAGTACGAAACAAGCTTTGGTAACTGAAACTCTTGCGAAAGAAACAGTAGCCCTAGGTCTTGTATCTTTTTGTTCATTTCTCTGTCTTATGATTTGAGATCTATGTCCCTTAGCCATGTCGATATTCCTCCCTTAATTACTTCTTCTTTTCGTCCTTACCATGACCTCTGTATGTTCTGGTTGCAACGAACTCACCGAGCTTGTGACCAACCATATCTTCTGTAACATATACAGGTACATGTTTTCTACCATCATAAACTGCAATAGTATGACCAACAAATGAAGGGAAAATCGTTGAACGACGTGACCATGTCTTTACAACCTCATGTGCTTCTTTCTTATTGAGGTCATCAATCTTCTTTAATAAGCTTTCATCTGCGAAAGGTCCCTTTTTAAGTGAACGTGCCATGATTCTTCCTCCTTACTTAACATTCTTTCCTGATCTTGTTCTAACGATGTACTTGTTAGACTTAGCATTCTTCTTCCTTGTCTTAAGACCAAGTGCCGGCTTACCCCAAGGAGTTGAAGGACCGCTACGTCCGATAGGTGCTCTACCTTCACCACCACCGTGTGGATGGTCGTTAGGGTTCATAACAGAACCACGTACTGTTGGGCGGATACCCATGTGACGCTTACGTCCTGCCTTACCTATGTTAACAAGACCATGCTCAATGTTACCAACAGTTCCAACAGTTGCTCTTGCAGCTATAGGAACCATTCTCATCTCTCCCGAAGGAAGACGGAGGGTTGCATACTTTCCTTCCTTAGCCATAAGCTGTGCGCTGTTACCTGCTGAACGAACAAGCTGTCCACCCTTACCAGGTACAAGCTCGATGTTGTGTACTTCTGTACCAACAGGGATATCGCTGAGTGAAAGCGCATTTCCTGGCTTGATTTCTGCATCAGGACCACTCATAAGAGTCTCACCAACCTTGATTCCTGCAGGAGCGAGGATGTATCTCTTCTCACCATCCGCATAAACAAGAAGTGCTATATTAGCAGTTCTGTTTGGATCATACTCTATTGTAGCTACCTTTGCAGGTATGTTGTCCTTATTTCTCTTGAAATCGATGATTCTGTACTTCTGTCTGTTTCCACCACCATGGTGTCTAACTGTTATCTTACCCTGATTGTTTCTTCCTGCAGTCTTCTTCTTTGGTGCAAGGAGTGACTTCTCAGGTGTGCTGGTCGTGATTACGTCAAAATCAAGACCTGTCATATTCCTTCTAGAAGGTGTATATGGGGTATATGTCTTAATTCCCATTTTCTTTCTCCTTTCAAAATCCTTTGCTTTATCTGGTATTCTCTACCAATAATCTTTTAGCGATTTAATCTCTAAAATCTATCTTACAGTCCTTCGAAAAGCTCGATATCTGCGCTCTCTGCTGTAAGTGTAACGTAAGCCTTCTTATACTTAGCGGTTCTACCCTCTGTACGGCCACGTCTCTTAACCTTTCCGTCATAGTTAGCTGTGTTTACTGAAGCTACCTTTGTTCCATCGAACATCTTCTCTACAGCTTCCTTAACCTGGTTCTTTGTTGCATCCGGGTGTACGAGAAATGTGTATTTCTTCTCAGCCATAAGATTCATGCTCTTCTCTGTGAGAACCGGTTTAAAGATAACGTCATAATACTTGATATCTGCCATTATGCGTACACCTCCTCTATAGCCTTAACAGCATCCTTAGTCATAACAAGTGAGTCATGGTTAAGAATGTCATAGACACTTATTGATGTGCTGATCGCTGTATCAACACCTGCGATATTTCTTGCTGAAAGAACAAGATTCTCGTTCTTATCCTTTGTAATGATAAGAGCCTTCTCTGCGCCAAGCTTGTCAAGCATCTCAACTGCTGTCTTTGTCTTAGGTGCCTCGAAGCTGATCTCATCAACAATTACGAACTTCTCATCATTTACCTTTGATGTAAGTGCTGAGAAAAGAGCGATCTGTCTTTCTCTCTTATTAAGCTTCTTGCTGTAATCTCTTGGCTTTGGTGCGAATACTACACCACCGCCTGTCCACTGTGGAGCTCTGATAGAACCCTGTCTTGCATGACCTGTTCCTTTCTGTCTCCATGGCTTACGGCCACCGCCTCTTACTTCTGAACGAGTAAGTGCGCTCTGTGTTCCCTGGCGTCTGTTTGCAAGAAATGCAACGACTGCCTTATGCATTAAATTCTCATTTATTTCTACACCGAAGATATTATCGGAAATCTCAAGTTTTTCAACTTCCTTGCCTTCAGTATTGTATACAGCTACTGTTGCCACTGTCTTTTCCTCCTTTCCTTCTGGTCCTTGGCTTATGCCTTAACTGATTCGCGAATAACAACTACAGCCTTCTTTGGTCCAGGAACGGCACCCTTTACAAGGATTACATCGTTCTCTGCATCTACTCTTACAACCTCAAGGTTCTGAACTGTTATCTGAACATCACCTGCATGACCAGGCATCTTCTTGCCCTTCATAACACGACCCGGAGTAGTTGCTGAACCATTGGAACCTGCATGACGATGGTACTTTGAACCATGACCTGAAGGACCTGAGTGAAGGCCATGTCTCTTGATACCACCTGCATAACCTTTACCCTTTGACTTAGCAGTAACATCAACCTTATCACCAACTTCGAAGATGTCAGCTTTGATCACTGACTCGCCTGCTGTGTAATCAGCTATGTTCTCTACTCTGAACTCTTTAACGAATTTCTTAGGAGTTGTACCTGCCTTCTTAGCATGTCCAACTTCTGCTTTAGTTGCTCCGTGAGGTAATCTAACTACCTTCTTACCGGAACCATCTTTTGCTGTAACTTTCTCTTTCTTCTCTTCGAAGCCAACCTGTATAGCTTCGTAACCATCGTTCTCTTCTGTCTTAACCTGTAATACTGTACATGGTCCTGCTTTGAGAACTGTAACCGGAACGAGTGCACCGTCTTCTGTGAAGACCTGAGTCATTCCAAGCTTTTCTGCAAGTATTGCTTTCTTCATCTTTATTTCCTCCTAAATAATTCACAGCGGATTGCGTGAGCGCAATCATACTAAATTGTTTCCATGCTACGCAGGAACCCTCCGGGGGATGCACACTCACGCGTATAGGTAGGTTGCTTCGCAACTCGCGTTCGGCGCACGCATGTGCAAGCACATGCTTCATACCTTATTAATAGGAAACGTTTAGGTTCTACTGTTTTACTTCATCTTCATGTCGATATAAACTCCGGCAGAAATGTCCATCTTACGAAGAACATCAACTGTCTTCTGGTTTGGAGCAATGATATCGATAAGTCTCTTGTGAGTTCTCTGCTCGAACTGCTCTCTTGAGTCCTTATACTTATGAACTGCACGAAGAATTGTGATCTTCTCAACCTTAGTTGGCATTGGAACAGGTCCGCTAACCTTAGCACCTGTCTCCTTAACAGCATCCACGATCTGCTTAGCTGCCTGATCGATAAGCTTATGATCATAAGCCTTTAATGTGATTCTCATTACTTGACTAGCCATAAAAAAAGCCGCCTCCTTTTCGTTAATTGTTTGTTACGAACAAGTGGTGACTGAACAACTTTCCCGTGTGTGTCCTATTTATATACATAACTAGAAACGTACGCACGTCATCTCCGGCTCTTGCCGGATGGTTAGATTGTATCAGTGACTTGGTCGTCAGTTTCTCTGAACTTGACATTCGCTCCACGAAATTAACCTGCATCCAGTGCAGCAACCTCCGCTTCAACGCTATCTAAGTGTCACAGCAAGAGCCATTATATAGTATTGTTTTGTATAATGCAAGCGATTTTTTTGTTTTTTTTATTAAATCAATTGTCTCGAGTCCAACGGCCGCTCGCTCCACATGGAAGCACAAGTCCGTTCTTCTCAACAGGAAGTCCGATCTCAGACGACTCAACCGTACCGCCAAGCTTCTTTTGTACCGTTGTTCCTATCATATAGGAAAGAACTGCCGGCTGAAGTCCTGTTGTATATGAATTAATGAGGAAGAAAAGGGAATCCTTATCAAGAAGCTCTGTTGTGAGTTTGATAAGATTATATACACTCTCTTCTATCTTCCATATCTCGCCCTTCGGTCCTCTTCCATAAGAAGGAGGATCCATAATGATTCCGTCGTAGCGGTTTCCTCTTCTTATCTCACGCTCTACGAACTTCACACAGTCATCAACGAGCCATCTTATCGGGGCATCCGAAAGTCCCGATGATGCAGCATTCTCTTTGGCCCATCCGACCATTCCCTTTGCCGCATCCACATGAGTAACCGCTGCACCTGCCGCAGCCGCTGCAAGAGTTGCCCCGCCTGTATATGCAAAAAGATTAAGAACCTTAAGTCTGCCTTTCATTTCCGGATGATCTTTTACTTCCTTATATATAATAGAAGAAAACCAATCCCAGTTCACTGCCTGTTCAGGGAAAACGCCTGTATGTTTAAAGGCAAAAGGCTTAAGATTAAATATAAGGTTCCTGTCAACCTCTTCCAGCTCATATGATATCTGCCATTCCTCAGGAAGATTATGAAACTCCCAGTTTCCACCTCCGCTCTTACTTCTATGGTAATGTCCGTTCAGCTTCTTCCATTCAGGAATATCCATAGGGGTATCCCATATAACCTGAGGATCAGGTCTTCTGAGGATATAGTTTCCCCACCTTTCAAGCTTATCACCGGAACTTGAATCCAGCACTTTATAATCCTGCCATCTGTCTGCAATCCACATAACCGTCAGTCTCCTATTATACATACTGTCCGAAGCTATGCTCTTACATATGAAAAAGAGCTTTCCGGAACCCAGTTTCAAAGATTGTAGCAGATATGATTATAATTCACAAGATACAAACCTGATTTCAGACACAGTAATACTCAACCCCGGCGAAGCTTACCGTGTCCCCAACCTTCAGTCTGACAGTGTCTCCTTTTTTTACCCTCTTATTATTGACATACGTTCCATTTGTCGAATCACAATCTGTTACTTTCGTAACGTTTCCATACTTTCTAATACTTGCGTGCTTTCTGCTTATACCCGGTTCATCTATGCAGTAATCACTTTCTTTCATACTTCTTCCTATATACTGATCCTCATTTGTTACCATGAGTGATTCATATCTTCCTGTCACAACCGGAACCAGTTTCCTTACGCAGGTATTCTTCTCTCTTTCAGCATTTTCAAAGCCATCTGCATCTATGACTACATCATCATCCGAATCCTCTATCATCCTTCGAACGGCGTCACAGAACATTTTAGGAGAAAAATTATCCTTTAGAACCTCACTGTAGAAATCATAAAGGAATACAATCCCCTTCCTGTCATCCCTGTCATATATAAGCATTATATCTTCCAGTAGCTTCTTCATGTCTTTAACGAATTCGCCCACCCTGTCAGGGATATATATAAATCGGTATCCGGACTTAGTTCTGTCAAAGAATATGTGCTGAAGATCGAGCTTAAGATTATCTGCCGAGAGAAGATGGTCCCTCAGTTCTCTGATGCAGTCTGATATCCCCTTAAGTATGCCTTTCACTTCTCTATCCCCCGGAGCCTGTCTCCCGTATATTTTAGAAAGGGAACCCAATCCGTCAATCTTATAGATTACGCTCCTTTCTCCCTCGGTAAAGCTGTCACGAGCAGGAGGAAGGGATTCAAATTCGTTTCTCGTGAGCATCTCAATCTCATACCCACTGTTATCTGTAACCCCTGATAAAACAAGTGTACTGTTCAATCCTTTATTCTTCTGTAATATCACCATATAGCTGCCACCTCCTCAGTCTGTCTGTACATACATCATATTCAGTTTTGCCTTCTATATCGGTTTCTCCCTTCATATCCATTACTGCATTCACACTTACAATTCCGCTGCCGCAACGCGAATCTATAACTACATCTTCTTCACCGCACCATATAAGAGTCCCACCCACTTCCCCAGCGTCCATGTTGCTCTCCAAATATTTATCAGCGTCTACTAATGGTGCAGTGTATATAGTTTCATATATTCCGCTTCGAAGGATCTCTCGGTCAAGTATGTAAATGTATGCATATAAAACGAAGAAAACTATAAGTATGGTAACCGGAAATATAACACTTGCTTCTACAGTCATACTTCCTTTATTACCAAGTATTCTATTCTCAAATCTTTTATCCTCCGCCACATTTCGAGCATGGCGGATAACTTCCTTCAACTTCACTAAGTTTTACCCTCCTGACATTTCTGTAAAGTCTGGAGCAGGACATTGTACTGTGATACCTGTCCCCATATTGAGTTATGTAAACCACGTCACCCGCATTCTTTCCACAGTATTCACACTTCTTTCTCTTATCCGCCTCAGCTCCCGAAAGACTGATTGATGATATATCATAATGAAGATAAGTACAGGTTCTGCTCTTATGATAAACCTCACTGTTATCCGCCAGATAAACATACGTATCATCATCATCATCATTATTCTCTTCTATATCAGACGGAGTGTATCCGAGATACGCCTTTTGCTTTATCTCGTAAGAAACAAGCTTGGAAAACTTGCCGAACAGCGGAGCGTTTATCCCAAGTCTGTAGGTCACCCGCAGCCTTATATATCCATCATCGTCCGGGAAATGTGATCCTATGAAAGTCACCCCCATAGTCCCGCCTGAAACATAGGTCTTCACCAGGTCACTGTCATCCAGATACTCATGGAACTTTTCCATGGCCATGACATGCGAAAGTACAGACAGCTCACCTTTCCTGTCAGCAAGGTACGAATACTCTGCCATATATTCAGAGGTTTCGACTGCAGCCTCATGAATAACCCCTTTCACAGCTATGGCGTTACACATATATACTATGGCAAGCATTGCAAACAGAAATAATGGAATGACAAATGAAGCCTCGACGGAAATACTGCCTGAGTTGTTCTTATAGATACAGGAGGACGAATACTTCGCAGCCCCAAAGAGACAGTGTTTATTCGTTTCCGGATTACAATGTGTATTATTCACAGTTTTTTTAGTGGAGGTTTTATTATCTATCATTTGCTCGAAATATCCGTCCTTCCGTATCTATATCAAAATCCCGCCGATTCCATGAAATAAAACTCGTTACTTCCATATGAAATACACGCATTTACCCTGAACTCCGTTATGGCATTCTTCATACTGAATCCCTCATAGCCGGCATGAACAGTGTTTTCCTCTATCACATCAAGCATTCTGTAAGCTACCGAATTGGGCGTTAATGCCATAAGAACTATAAGATATTGATCATAGCTCAGTCCCAGCGCGTCAGAATCATCATTCTTAGCCAAAGCAAAATCTGACAGATGATCAAGAGAAGTTTTCCATGTATCCTTTGTTTTGATCAGGGTAACCTTGTTACCTCGGAGCAGCCGGTATACATCCACTACAGATTCTGCATACGCCCAGCAGGCAGTTATCAGATATTCAATAACCGGTTCAGCCGGCGGTACAAGAATAGCTATTGCCGATGCAACCGCCTCTATCTCACTCATCTTCTCAGAATCATTAAGAAGGTATACAAGATTTGGAACAAACTTCATCGCCAGCAGTTCATTTACGACGAAGTTATAATTCTCCATATCCGTATCATGCCCGGCTATAAGATACTCCTTCTCCAGTCGCAGCACTTCTCCTGAATTCTTTTTTGTAACCGCAGAGCTGAACAGTTTATCCGCATAACAAAGGAGCTCTGCATTATTTATGAGCTTCCCTCCGGTAAGTTTCTCCTTTTCGAGATATGAACGGAGGTTATTGAAGCTGTTGAAATCCGTATCTATATTCGGCGATGAGAATAATCCGGTATGTCCATAGGAAGGGAGTTCTTTCTGATTAAGAACCGTGTCACTGAACAAAAGCGAGTCAGGTTTAATAAGATTCCCTATTCCAAGCTTAGCCCATAGAGATACTGACTTTCTTGGATCTTTTTCCTTCGCCTCCTGATATGACATTTTCTTTTGTACCGTTTCCTCGTCATCTTCGTCAGACGGTGCAGATGTTCCTCCCTCTGTTTCCTTTCCGTCATATCCACCTGTTTTTTTCTTCATTTCATCTATATCGGAATCTGACATCCCAAAATCACCCTCTATATATTCGGAAACTTTATCTATAGCAGAATCCAGTGCCCCGTATACGAAATACTCTGATATTTCATTCCTGAACTCCAGAAGATCATCATCCATCAGAGATGTAACGCCTGCCAGCTCGACGCTCTCAACGGTGAAAGCATCCCCCAGATTGGCACGAAGACTGCTATCGATAAGTTCCTCTATCATTCCTTCTCCTTTCCCATAGTAATCTTTATCGATAAGAAGCAAGTGATATTCGTCAAATATGTATCTGTTATAGTCAGCCTTGACTCCTGATTCTGCTGTTCTGAATAATGTCACAGCCTTTGTATTTGCGCATTGGACATTTATGCCGTGTATAACAGCCGGGATAAATATCATAAGCACCACAAGTACCATTGATATGAATACCGTAACCTGACCTTTATTATTCACTGCTCCTGACCTCCTGAATTAAAACATTCTGTCTTAGTAAATCTTATGTGCATTGCTGTTTATGGACTTCCATATAGCCTCAACCAATGTCGTTATCTGATCCTTGAATATGATCACGAGGCTTATGAGAACAACCAGTATAAGTATTACTTCAACAGCAGCAACACCTTTATTGTTATTCATCTCTCTGAGATATTTCATGACACACCTCCTAGATATTAATGAATGCGGGATATATGACTATCCCAATTACTACAAGGAGGAGTATTAGCATTGGGAAGAGCAGCTTCTCAGATGCCTCCTCTCCTCTCTTCTTCGCTCTTTCTCTGTTCTGAAATCTGGCTTTTCGTTCTTCTTCCTCCAGAAGCTTAATGAGGTCTTTATTGCCATGACAAAGATTCTGTTCGATCAGCGACATAGCCCTTATATATTCCGGAATACCTATACGTTTTCCCAAACCCGTATACGCTTCCTCTTCGGGTATACCACTGTTAATCTCGTTAAGTGCCACCTGTATTTCCCGGTACAGCACATCACAGTCACGTACTTTTTCTCTCTTCTCATCTTCTACCATACGGGCAAATGCACCGCGCAGGTTCATCCCTGAGGAGAGTCCAAGTATCAGCTTATTAATAAAACTGTAGTATCTGTCCATAAGAATCCTGTCACGTTTCTTACCTGCTTCTCCCAGAAGGTATATTCTGTAGTAAATAAAGACGGCCGTTATGATAAATGCCATAGCTATAAGCTGCAAAGCCGTTCCACCTTCATCACCCTTTCTTCTCACATTGAATCCCTGAATACTTTCAGGCAGTTGAAAGTCCTCATTCTCTCTGGACTCTTCCTGCATGTCTTCAAGTTCTTTAACTGCGATAGAAAGCTCATCCATTTCATCATCATATGGAAGTATCTTTACATCCAGTTCTATGGTTTTCTCATATTCTTCATAACTTATCCTTCCTTCAAGATGCACTTTCTCTGCTTCTTTCAGCTCTTTTGAATCCACTGCTCCGTATCTGTTCAGGACCAAGGGATCCTCACTCTTCCATTCTATAGACAGCGTACCTGTTTCATCACTTTCGGGGAGATACAAGTCCGTCCTTATATGGTCTTCATCCTGATTATCCATAAGATAAACGCTTCTTATAAAATCTTCAGCAGCTGAAGCCATGTCAAAAAACTCATCCTCCGTGTAACTCCTTGCTGAAAGCTTGAAATCCTCTGACCAGACCTCATTTTCTTTTAATAATTCAATTACATATACTCTGTCGTTATCTCCTACTTCAGGTCTTTTCAGTGCCCTGCTGTCTTCCTTTTTACCTTTTATCAGAACTATTACTGAGAGTATCAGAAGCCCGGTGAAAATCATAAGTGCATAAGCCAAAACCTCCGCCAGAAACTTATCTGTTTCTTCCATGAGCCTGCCCCTGCCCAGCACCTCCTTCTTCCGGAGTCTTCTTTCAACCATTCTCCTAAGAGCGGGTATTTTTATATGATTCAGCAGATACGATGCCAATCGGCGAAATAACTTCAAATGCCTTCCTCCTTTCCACTGTCTTTATCTGCCGACATACATTGCAAAACGATCAAAGTGTATTCCAGTCAGTTATCCGGCTTCCCAGATGATCTGCCAATGCTATTCCGGCCAAAGCAATGCACATAACAAGCCTTCCGCCTACGCTCCCGTAAAGCGGTTCAAGGTATTCAGCATTACTGAACCGAAGATACAAAACTATCACAAACGGCATGCATGTCATAATCCTCTGTTCCAGCTTCTTTCCTGCCACCATTACACCTATCTCTTCACGAAGTTCTATCCTGCCAGTTATGGTCTCAACAGTCTTCTTTATGATTTTTATCGTATTTCCACCGGTTCTCTCTATAGTCGCCAGAACGCCTGCAAAATCTCTGATTTCCTCCTGTTCATGTCTCTCCGCCATATCGTAGAGAGCATCGTGCAGATGTTCTCCTGTCTCCAGCTTCTTTTCAATTATCCTAAGTTCCTTCATTATGATATGGTTTCTGTCATAAACTCTGTCCAGATCACGTCCTGCCCCCTTAAATGCATTTTCTACGGACATTCCCGACGACAGTGATGCAGCGACTGTATTGATCAGTGTTCCGAACTCGCTGAGGAGCTCCAGCTTTTCTTTTTCTTCTGCCGCCTTTATGCACTTTCTGTACAGAAGATAACCTATAAAACCGGCAGGTATCATACCTAACATAGAATCAAAGAAAAGATATGCTGTCATAACAGTTACCACGGCAGATACCAGAAAGCTCCCGGCTACAGTTCTGAATCCGTGTTTCCTTAACTGACCCTTTTTAAGCCTGTTCTTCATACCGCTGTCTCTTCCCTGATAACATTCAGATATCCGGCAGATGCCAGCTTGCCCACATGCATGAGATCCTTCACTTTTTTCAAATGTCCGACTATACGTCCTGTCTTTTCCGAATCCTCTTCAAATTCATAAAGCTTACTGAGAATTATTTCTCCATCCTTCATTCCTATCACCTCACTAATTCCAAGCACCTTCCTGCTTCTGTCTCTGAGCCTCCCCAGATGTATTACTATATCTATTGCCGAAGCAATCTGCTGTCTGATGGCAAGAACAGGTAATTCCACTCCCATAAGCACCATACTTTCAAGTCTTAACATCATATCCTCGGCACTGTTCGCATGTCCTGTCGATATACTTCCGTCATGCCCCGTATTCATAGCCGCAAGCATATCTATCGCTGCAGCATCCCTGCATTCTCCGACTATAATCCGATCAGGCCGCATGCGAAGTGATGTTCTTATCAGGTCCCTTATGGTTATTTCATTCTCGCCCTCGACATTCGTTGTTCTCGCTTCAAGCCTGACAAGATTCTCAACTCCTTTTATCCGAAGTTCAGCCGAGTCTTCTATCGTAATGACCCTTTCATCCTTAGGTATATATTCGGAAAGTGCATTCAGAAATGTAGTCTTCCCTGCCCCGGTTCCTCCGGATATGAAAATGTTATAGCCGGCCTTCACAAGCACGCCCAGAAAATCTGCTGTACCTCTGTCTATGGCTCCCAGTTCTATGAGCTCTTTCATTCCCATGATTTCTTTGGGAAACTTTCGTATGGTGACTGTCGTTCCGTCGCAGGAAACACCATTCAAAACTATGTTCACCCTCGAACCATCAGGCAGTATCGCATCAGCTATCGGATTCGTTTCATTTACACGTCTGTTGGTTCGTGAAACTATGTTCTGAACTACCGTCATGAGTTTCTCCTGAGACTCAAAGCTCACTTCAGAACGCTCTATCCTTCCCGCCTTTTCCAGGAATATTCTGTCATATCCATTTATCATTATTTCTGTGATATCCTCGTCCTCAAGCAGGTTTGACAGAACATCGAAGCGTCGTATGGAATTGAAAACATCCTTCTTTATTGAAAGCTTCACTGCAAGCGGTATATATCTGTCTCCGATTGCATCAAGGAGTGCCTCATCTATAACCCTGTCAACCTTGCCGTCATCAATCTCCTCTTCATCCTCAAGACGACGCCTTACAGTCTCACTTACCTGTCTCTGCATCTCATCTTTCATCTTTTTACGTTCACCACATTCATTCTGTCTGTCAGTTCATCCAGTCCAAGTCCCCTTAGGATTCTCATAAAACTCTCGAACTTTCTTCGATAAAGATCCCCCTCCGGAACAGGAACTATGATTTCATCAAACACTGTCAGTATTTCAAAATCAGCGGGCACCGCGCTTCCTATATCAAACACCAGAGTTTCATGAATGCCGAGACCAAGAAGACTGTCTGCGATATAAGCCATATCCTTCACAGTTAGGAGTCGAGCATCCAGATAGCTTTCCGAAAGCCTAAGAACGTTCACTCCGTCCTCTGACTTAATGTCTGCCAGAGCAGTCTCCCCAAATCTCTCATTCCCGGTTTTAGCAAGATATAGGAGGTCACTTGTGAGAAGAACGCTTGTAAGGTCTTCGATGCCGACATACAGCCCCTTTGTTCCGGCCTTTGCTGCAAGTTCCCGTGCCATCCTGGTTTTGCCGCATCTGCCAAACGGGGAGTATACTGCTGTAACATGTCTGGTACCGACAGCCTTACAGATATCATTCTTCTTACCTGAAACCAAAGCAGCAGCTTTGCTGCATATCGATCGGGCATTCTGATATCTGGAGGTCATATAACGCTTATCTGACTCCTCACCTTCAGTAAGTATCAGACAAGGAACATTCCCGTATCTGATTCCTCCGCTCCCATCCTCATCGTACGGAAAGAAACTGCCGGCTATGATTACATCCAGTTTGTGGTTTTCCATGTAATCATCTATCTCAGATGATTCCCTGAAAGAAACAGCCCTCTGTCCCAGGCTCTCATCATCATTGATATATGATACAAGTGAAGCCATGTACTGTCTGTTTGTGTCACATATTCCGATCTCCAGCAATTTCGTCATATCAAAAGTCCTCTCGTTGGAAGGGTCATCCCCTTCTGTGTGGACAAGATTACCACTGAATCAGCGACGCGTAAACTTATAAAAAGCTAGCATTTGTTGCGCAACAAACACTAGCTTTTTCGCCGTTAACCCGCATAAATACGTGGTTCTTATTTTATATTTAAAAATGTATCGCTCATTCATTTAACATAAGGTTCTTCTTTCAGTTTCCATAAGGGCTTCACTTGTGCATCTTTCACATATAACTTTGTGAAAATGTACCAAGCTATCATTTCCGGCATTTTTAACGTAAAAACGTGCTTTGCGGCAATTTGCATAGCAGCATCATTTTATGCACCAGAAAAACCGCAGGTCCTTCGACCTGCGGCATTACATTTCATATTGATATAAATCACATCAGCTTTAGTTATCTCTGTTAATATACTTATTAAGTGTATCAACAACTGTATTTAAGTTATATGGCTTAGCGATATAATCATCGAGCTGATTCTCTATGATTCTTTCCTTATCGCCGAACATAGCTCTTGCTGTAACGGCTATGATAGGAAGTCTCTTTCTGTGCTCTCTCTGCTCGATCTTACGGATCTCCTGAGTAGCTGCGATACCGTCCATAACAGGCATCTGTACATCGAAGAGTGCTGCATCATAAGTCTTCTGCTTGAAGAGTTCAACTGCCTTCTCTCCATTTTCAGCTATATCGTATGAGAAGCCTGCCATACCGAGAAGCTTACCGATAACCTGCTGATTTACAGGCTCATCCTCAGCAACGAGAACGCGGGCATTCTTACCGTTTGAATTAACTGAGAATACTGCCGGCTCTTCAGGAACTACTTCCTTAGGCTCCTCTGCTTCAGCTGCCTTAACAACCTTAAGAGGAATCTCAGCTATGAATGTTGAACCTATGCCTTCCTTACTCTGAACAGAAATAGTACCATTCATGAGTTCTGTTATCTGCTTGGATATTACGAGTCCGAGTCCGGAACCGCCATACTTTCTCGTATCAGATCCATCAACCTGTGAGAAACGTATGAAGAGCTTGTTCATGTTGTAATCACTGATACCTATACCTGTATCTGCAACTGCAAGACGAAGCTTAATATTTTCATTGCTGTCATCAAGTGCTGCAACCTTAACTCTTACTCCACCATCAGATGTAAACTTGATAGCATTTGAAAGGAGGCAGTTGAGTACCTGCTGTATACGCTGTCCATCAGCTTTAACAAGCTTAGGAATATTATTACCGAAGTTAAGATCAAGGGTGATGCCCTTGTTTGTAGCTGCAGGAACATGAGCTGCAACTGTTTCTTCAATAGCTGACTTGATATCACAGATTTCTTCTTTGATTCTGTACTTACCTGCTTCAAGCTTACTGATATCAAGGATATCATTGATAAGTCTGAGAAGGTTATCTGCACAGTTCTTAGCTGTTAAGAGGTTGTCTCTGTAATCAGCCTGAAGATCATCAGCCATAAGTGTAAGCTGGATCATACCGAGGATACCGTTGATAGGTGTCCTTATCTCGTGGCTCATGTTAGCAAGGAACTCAGCCTGTGTCTTGTATGCTGCATTTGCATCTTCGATAGCCTTTGAAAGCTTAGCCTCTGTTTCCTTCTGCTCAGTTACATCAATAACAACCATGTTGATGTAGTCAGCTTCTGACTTATACATAACTGTATTGAAAGTCTTTCCAAGCTTCTCCATGGTGATCTCAACATCCATAAGGTCACCCTGCTTGGTACCCGATGTATTGTATGCCTTGAACCATGCATTTATGTCCTGGAGAACTTCTATGTTTGTATCACCAAGAACCTTGTCATGGTAATCTGCTTTGTCAAGATTGAAGTATTCGCCAAATGTTTCATTGGCATCTACCATCTGGTAACCCGTTACATTTCCTGAATAATCCTCTATGATCTTTGCCTGAGCAAATCCGATAGGAAGATTCATGAAAAGCTTACGATACTTGTCATTCTGTGAGCTTGCGCTGGTATCCGTACCCATCATTACATAGAGCACAAATATTGCTACTGCAGCCTGAAACGGAATAACTATATAGTTGACAGGCGAGCCCAAAACAGCACCTGCAACCCCCAGTCCGATAATCAAAACTGCCGCAATTATCATGAGCTTAACCCAGCCCAGTGTCCTGATCTTATCCATCTTTTACACCCCTATATCTATATACTTCAACAGTCGGGATGACAGTCTGAATACACTTCAGACTGCCATCTCTCTGCTAATAAACAACTAGGAAAATTTTACTATAATTATCATTCACGGTCAAGACTAACTCCTTCATCAGGAGCATCATTTTCTGTTTCTTTTACAGGTTCACTGACCGGCATCTTCTTCACTCTTGAAAGCATAAACGGCAGAAAACAAATGACCAGAAGAAAGAGTATCCAGCTTGTAAATGAAATGATAATTCCCGATATCATACCGTCAGGAAAGAACTTCATGCTGATCTCATGAGTTCCCGGTGTCAGAGGCACACCGATAAATGCATTGCCGATCCTCTCTATCTCAGCCTTTTCACCATCTACAAATACCGTCCAGCCTTCATCAAATGGTATTGATGTAAAAAGCATTCTCTGTTCTGAAACAGTTATATTTCCCTTGATGAAATCATCTCCGAAATCTGTAACATTCAGAACCTCTTTGTTATGTTCGTCAAATGCCTTTTTGAAATTCTCATCATTCCATTTGGCAAGCTTTATTCCTATCTGCCCATCCTTGGAATATCCGGATGAGAAATCAATATCGAGCTTGACCTCATCGCCGGCAAGAAGATCTCCAAGGCAGAATATCTGCTGGAAATACCTTCCCGAAGCACGTTCCGCCCCGTTCAGGTAATACGTCACTTTTTCCATGTAGTTACCGGAGACCTCGACGTAATATATGCCGTCCTTCGGTATAGTAAACTTCGTATCTATGGATATCTTGCTTCCTTTTCCATCTGTATAGGAAATGTACCTGGAATTATTGCCGACTGAAGCATTGCATCCGTCTCCGCTGACTTCCATATCGACCATGGTCTTTTCAAATATCTCATCAACATTTGTGGCAAGCTTAACGAAGCTGTTCAGCTTATCAGCATCGCCTTCACCTTCCATCATCCAGGCCGTTACATATTCATCAACTGCAAATCCTACAGGAAGTGTGTACTTGTTTCTGTATGCCTTGGTAACTCCTCTCTCAGTCACATAATCCGAGTAACCGATATCGGGATAATAAGCTTCATCATGGTCATATACATACTTAACACCGAGAATGGCGTTTGTATATGGATTGGCACCATTATACAGATACTCATTTACGCCGGTGTAGAAGCCCATGCTGCTCATGACGTCAACAGTATCACCTCTTACGGTTGAACAGAAGGTTGAAACACCTTTCATGTTGTCGAAGGTGGTTTCATCAAGCATTACAGGATTCACTATCTCTTCCCTGTAAAATGTATCGCCGTTCATGCTTTCGTACTTTGCCACATCATCAGTCAGCTGCTGCATTTCCTCGCAGTACTTGAGGTAGAATTCACCATCAGCAAATCCTATCTCGGTAAAGCCGTATACTGCATTTGCCAGAAGCTCAACAATACATACGGACATGATGACAATATTCGCAGTCTTAGCAGGCATAATCTTCTCTATCCTGAGAAGCGTCAGTACGGTATAGATCATAACGAGCCCTAGACTTATAAGTCCGACTGCAAGCGCCGGAAGCTTACCGGCTCCAAGATCTGTTTTCATTATCACAGTAACCATGAATGCAATACAGCATCCGAGACTGATATAAACATACCTTGATTTTAGATTCCTGAGTCTTGCTGCCGCATCATATCCCATAACAAGTATTGTGAATATATATACAAATGCAAAGCGGTTTGGAATTCCATACTGATCATGGAATCCATGCCATATGAAGTTAAGTGTCGTTGCATTTAAGCTTACTATGAGTATTGCAACAAGGATCCCTTTTCTTATCTTGTCTGCAAGCCTGATCCTGTCCGAAAAGATATAAAGGAATAAGAAGAGAAGCGCAAAGATTCCGCAATAGAGATTCGCGTTCCCGTCAAAGTTATCATTCTTTATCGGTGGAAGAAATGCCAGATGCTGCTTCAATATTACGAATATATTGCCATACCATTCCCACTTAGGAACTGTCTGGCTGGCAGACGAAGTCCTCATGATGGCTGAATAAGCTGTCAGAAGAGAGAACGCTGCCATGCCTCCGGCAAGGAGCGAGCATCCTGCGAATTTCAATCCATTTATGAAAAATCCTGAGACCTTCTCATGATGTGCTGTCAGGTACCACAGCACGAAGAATATGCACATAATGAAGGATATATAGTAGTTCACGAAGAGTGCATAGAAAAGAGTCAGTGTATAGAGCTTCACTCCTCCTCCCGAAACTATGCGTTCTATACCCAGTATAATGAGCGGCATGACCATGATGCAGTCAAGCCACATGATATTCCACATATAACCAAGCATGAAATTGCCTATGGCATATGCAACCGCAAATGGAACCATGAGTGCTCTGTTACGCACCTTGCCATTCCTTCTTGTGAGGAGATACCCGAAGCTCCATGCTGAAAATGCAAGCTTCAAAACTATCATCATGGACATGAAGCCTATTATACCTTTTCTCGTACCAAGGCCCACAAATACGTTCAGTGGGCATCCCATGTAATAGAGAAGCAGCGACTGGAAGTTCTGTCCAAGCCCGATATTCCAGGTATAAAACATGCTTCCGCCATTCTGCAGCTTACCCTGGTAATCAGAGAAAAACGGCAGATACTGATGCATGCTGTCCACAAAAGTGAAGGAATAGTCACCAAACGGCGCTACCCCTCCTGCTATCATAACTATGAGAAAGAACACGAGCACTATAGCTGCTGAGAGCAACGGAACCCAGTTCCTCTTTTTGAAGTTAATCAGTTTCTGTTTCATATTTATTTCCAATTATTATGCAAAATCTGCTTAAACCATATCATTCAGTGTCTGAATACGATCCTGTATCTCATCAATATCCAAATCACCACCGAATATCGAAAGTGCACTGCCTATGGTTATATCCAGCTTCCCTTCCGAAGCCTTATATACCTTATCTATATCTTCGAAGCTGCTGATGCCGCCTGCGTATGTAAGCGGATTCTCATCCCAGCCGGACAGAAGTCCTATCAGTTCTTCATCTATTCCACTGCTTTTCCCTTCGACATCAACGCCGTGAATCAGGAATTCTCCTGCATATTCCGAAAGCATCTCCATAGTTTCCATATTCACGACCGTATCTGTAAAGGTCTGCCATCTGTCAGTAACTATATAATACTCTCCGTCTTTCTTACGGCAGCTGAGATCGAGACATATATTCTCTCTTCCGACTGCACCGACAAGTCGGAGAAGTCTATCCATATCCACTATTCCGTCTTTAAAAACATAGGAGGTGACTATTACATGTGATGCGCCCATGTCAAGAAACCCAGGTGCATTTTCCGCCGTAACTCCGCCGCCGATCATAAGGCCTCCCGGAAATGCATCGAGTGCTTCCTTTGCAACCGCAAGATCCTGTTCATAATACTCACTGTCACTCTTATTGAGAAGTATTATATGTCCTCCCGGAAGATTTTTCTCCTTATAGAGATTACCGTAATAATCCCCGCCCCGGTCGGAAACGAAATTGTCAGTAGCCTGACTTCCTTCGTCGCGAAGGCTTCCGCCTACTATCTGCTTAACCTTACCATTATGTATATCTATGCACGGTCGTAGTTTCATGTACTGTTTAGTTTATAACCTCCAAATGCTGCAGCGTTTATCTTTCTCTATAAAATGTACCGATATCAGTCTTTCGGTATGATCTCATCCTTAATATCTTCCTTTACGTCCTGAAGCGAGAATTCCCTGAGTGATTCGTCATCAACATGGCCTTCAACACTAACTATACGGTTAGCCTGACGTTCTATACATCTCTCGATATAATTACGTACCTCACGTGCATTAGCGAAGTTCTCCTCGTGACGTGTAGCCCTCTCAGTCAGGTACTTCTTCACATAAGCCTTTGCCGAACGAGATGGGATATACTCCTGCTTCTCGCACATCTGAAGGAATATCTTATAAAGTTCATCTCCGGTGTAATCCTGGAAGAATATGTATTTGTTGAAACGTGATTTGAGTCCGGGGTTGGAATTAACGAACTCATCCATAGGATCTGTATAGCCCGCAACTATAACGATGAGATTGTCCCTCTCATCCTCCATTCGTTTAAGAAGTGTATCTACAGCTTCCTGTCCAAAATCCTTCTCATCTCCGGTATTTGTGAGCGTATAAGCCTCATCTATGAAGAGCACTCCACCCAGGGCACTGTCGATAACCTTGGCAGTCTTGGTCGCAGTCTGACCTATATAACCAACCACAAGATCAGAACGATCCACCTCTACCAGATGACCTTTCTTCAGAACGCCAAGTTTCTTATATATCTTTGCAAGAAGTCTTGCAACTGTTGTCTTACCTGTGCCCGGATTACCCGAGAAAACAAGATGCAGAGATATCTCCGGCTGCTTCATGCCCCTCTCTTCACGCATCTTCTTAACCTTGATAAGATTGACAAGGTTGTTGAGATCCTGCTTAACAGATTTAAGGCCTACAAGAGAATTGAACTCATCCATGAGTTCTTCCAGAGACTTATCGTCCTCCTTCTCCTTGATTTCTTTGCCATTCTTCACGCTCGTACCCTCGCCTGTTTTATCATCTTCTCCTGCACCTGAACCGGAACCTTTAGAATTTGATATAAGCTCATCAAGATTATCTATATCAATACCTGACATGTCTATGCCTTCACCGGTCTTCGGCGAATAAAGCGTATATGGTTTACCTGCAGTATACAGGCCAAGCCCCTGAAGGTATTTATCCATCATAAGAGAATAATTCGTCAGATTGCCCAGTTCTGTTACACTGGCACCACTATAAGATATATACTCTCTTCCAATGGTGTCATATGCTTTGGCTATATACCTTGCTACAGTATAACCCTCTGCAGTTCTTCTCTGACCTCCGGAAAAATCAGCCTTTGCAAAATATGTCAGTGACCTCGGAACCGTATTGATGAACTTGTCATTCGTACAGTTCTCATAATGAAACTGCAGGAATTTTGCCGGCGTCATATATAACGAAAAATAGTCATTTATGAATGAAGCGGAAAATGTTGAATCATTACTGTCAGCCTCATATAAGAAACCTATATAACGTATAAAATCATACTTCAGCATATCGCGAAGAGACATATTACCGATAGTTACCAATCCACGGTTTGTCGCATCATCGGCATACATAAAGCATTGAGCTATAAGGGTTTTCAGCGCTACATTTACCATCTTTAATGTCCTTTGTGTTAGTTAATAATATTACTGACCTGTTTCTATACTGATCTGTTTCAATACTGTTTTAGTACACTAGTACAGTTTACTCTATACCCCACCGCTTTTCAATCAGAAAATAGCGTCAGGACACAGTTTATAATACATAGGAAAAGGCTGCCACTAAGTGACAGCCTTACATTTTTACTTATTTGCAAATGAATTGCTCAGACATCTAACTATGCTCTGTTTTTCCTACGCTTGATCACTATAGCTGTAGCAGCTGCAAGTGAAAGACCCATAAGGATAACAACAAGTGCTATAGGTGTTGTATCACCTGTCTTCTTAGATGTTGTAGTCTTGGTGTTGGTTGTTGTCTTGTCCGTCTTTGATTCTGACTTAGTAGCAATCTTAGACTCAAGCGATGTAAGATTTCCGGCAGTAACCGTTCCCTTGTTTTCCTTATTGAGTGTTACTGTGTATCCATCAGGAACCCATGTAACTACATAAGTGTACTCACCAAGTGGTGATGTGTAATTACCGAACTGATCTTTCTTCGCAAACTGAGTTATCATACCATTGTCATCAGTTTCACACTCAACCTTTGTTCCATCAGGCATCGTTACTGTCACCTTAGCATGAGGAACAACACGTCCTGAAGGTTCTTCAGTGATAAGTATATCAAGTCCACCAAGAAGCGTCTCGATAACTGCTTCGTGTTTACCCTGACCACCTGCAGGCACCTCAACTTTACTTGTCTTACCCTGAAGTTTTTCTTTAAATTCATAATTATCAGGTATCTTAGTTATTGTAACAGTATATTTACCCGGTGTTACTTCTGGATATTTACCTGTCTTCTCATCAACAACTTCACCCTTTTCGTTAGTTATGTATTTGCCTATCTCTTTACCTGTTTCATCAGTTACAGTTACTTCTGCACCAGGTACATCCTTAGTCTCAATACCCTCAGTATCGTTAGGAGTTTCCACAGTTACATGTACATAAAGTGTTCCCTTGATCGGTGAGTTCTTGAACTTAAGAACTCCATCTGCTCCAAGCTCGCCAGGTCCCTTAACATCCTTTACATTTCCATATTCATCCACGGTAAATGTAATCTTAGTTGTTTCTTTCTTATAACCCTCAGGAGCAACTGTCTCTTCGAGAGTATAAGTACCTGCTTCAAGTCCGCTTATCTCATGAGCTGTCTTAGTTGAAGTCCATTCATCAACCTTAGTTCCTGCTGAATTCTTAAGAACTATAGTTGCGCCCGGAACTTCCTCTGAACTTGTCGCATCAACCTTGCTAATCTTAACCTTTATAGGATCGTTTCTGAATGATATAAGTCCTGTTGTTGCATCGTATTCTCCAGGATTACCCTTTACATTCTCAACCTTAAGGCTGTTACCATCCTTCTTTACATCAAATGTTACAAAGAAATCCGTCTTCTTATATCCATCAGGAGCCTCTACTTCTATTATCTTGTAGCTTCCTTCAGTTACAGGAATCTCTTTAACAGATGTCGTTGATTTCCACTCAAGAACCGTTTCTTCAGGAGTAACTGATGTCTTTATAAGTCTCAGAGTAGCACCAATGATTGATTCATGATTACTAATATCAACCTTCGATATTTTTACATTAGTCTCAAGTGTACTAACTGCATCAAGCATCACAATTAAGTTACCTGAAATGCTTCCGTTTGTGCTTGCTGTAGTTCCTGTTACATTTCCTTCATTATCAACTGTAAATATGATTTTTGATGCTATGTCATAACCTGAAGGTGCAGCTTTCTCAATAAGCACATATTTTCCGGCAGGTAAAGTAGCTTCATGCTGAGTTCCATCAGAAGTCCACTCGTCAACTACTTCTCCTTCTACATCACCATCATATTTCTTAATGCAAAGCTCCGCATCAGGAAGTTCAGTTCCGGCACCGGCAACCTGCTTACTAACCTTAACAGTATATGTAGGTACTGCAGGATTAGTATATGTATTCTTGATATTTGCAACATTATTAGCTGATTCTTTATCAATTTTAACACTTGATGGACCTGTCTTTTCAAGACCTGTACCGACCGGTGTAACATCTTCCTTCGCTTTAGTTTCATCTTCAATTATCTCATAAGTCTCACCTACCAGGAGATTATCGATAACAAGTGATGTTCCAGGTGTTACTTCGAAGTATTTTTCACTTGCCGCCTCTGTTCCTTCAGTATTCTGAATGTAATTATTGCCATGCTTTACAGCAATACTAAATGTTTTTGTTTCCGGAACAACAATCAGAGCTGCATTCTCACCTTCTTTAGCTACAGTCTTATTGATTGTAAGGCTTGCTTTCTTAGGCTCCGGCGCTGTGTAAGTATAAGTATTAGTTATTGTAATAGTTTCTTCAGTTTTATCTGCCGTAGCCTCAAATCTATCAGGGCTGTAGCTTGCTCTACATGAAAAGCCCGGATTTAAATCCTCATCATTTACAGCTACTTCTTCAACAATATAAGTCTTACCTAATTCAAGTCCACTGATTACAACTCCATCTGTATCTGTATTGCTTACAGCAACAGTAAATGGTGTTGCTGGCTTAGTTGACGCAAGCGTACCACTGGTTGCATCCTGAACGTAATCACTGCCACTCTTAACATAGAAGCTGTAGCTTGAAGGCTTACCGCTTCCGTCAACGTCACCGGTTTCAACCTTCTTTACTGTGAGTTTAGCCTTAGGTGTTACTGGTGCTGAATAAGTATTATTTACACTAACTGTATCTGTCTTACCTGTTGTTCCAGTTGTTTCAGCTTCAATCTTCTTTATTGTAGCTGTATTACTGTATGTGATTCCGTCAGTACCATAGCCTGCTGTCTGATCCGCCGCTGAAAGAGCTGTCTCTTCTACTGTATAGCTTGTTCCAACAGGAATGTTATTAAGTGTTACGCTCGCTCCAGCCTTAAGATTTGCAACATATGTGCTACTTGCTGTACTTATAGGACTTCCTGTACCTACTGAATACTTAATAGCCTCACCAAAGGTTACGGTTATTTCGAATGTCTTGTCCTCATCATAGCCATCACCTGTCATTGACTTCGTAATAACAAGGCTTCCGACCTTCTTCTCATATGTATCCTTAAATGCAAGATTTGTTGTTTCTCCATTCTCTACAGTTACAGTTGCATTGTCACCGTCTGTATATGTTGTTGCATCACCTATCTTATAAGATACGCTTGCTATGAGGCTTTCATCCTTATCATACAGAGTTTCAGTTACCTTGTATGATCCCTGTTCAAGGTTATCGATAGTCTTCTCATAACCGGTTGCTGTAGGTGTAAAGTCTGTTCCAAGAACGTATGGTCCTACATCATTTCCGTTTACATCCGTTACCGGATTACCATCTGCGTCTGTAATTGTAAATGTAAGTCCTGCTTTGTCTGTGTCTGTTATAGGTCCTTCTATTGTCTTGGTAAGCTTAATGCTTCCTGTTGAAGGTGTTGTACTTGTATAAACATTATTAAACTCAGTCGCAGCATTTCCTGTCTTTGCTACCGTTATCTTTGTAGACTTATTTGCATCTGCTACAGTTGATGCT